>Ga0208790_1000036_pt1 | contig 81821 bp, 72 predicted proteins | sample 10_taG_FD_184083 | JGI IMG/M metagenome (GOLD analysis project Ga0208790, IMG submission 184083) | Marine viral communities from the Subarctic Pacific Ocean - 10_ETSP_OMZ_AT15264 metaG (SPAdes) (version 2) | ecosystem: Environmental > Aquatic > Marine > Oceanic | place: Pacific Ocean | collected... | reverse complement strand
AGTGAGATATCAATACATCGAGACGCATATGCAACCGACTTGTCTGTAGGCTCCATATGGGATAGCTTGCCTTATACCGCCAAAGAATTGACGGAGCATCTGGAATCTCAATTCGATGAGAACATGAACTGGGATAACCATGGCCAACTTAAGCCCGAGCGGTATACTTGGCAAATTGATCATATTAGGCCTCGCACTGATTTCGAGTATACCACCTTGGGTGACCCTCAATGCCAAGAATGCTGGTCTTTGGATAACATGCGACCGTTGAGTGCTAAGGAGAATGTGCTTAAGGGAAATGGGTCGGAATAAAAAATCTGGGAAAAAAAATTTCTGGTTCAATTTCTGGTGATTTCAACATCTTGGACCTATTTATATGAGGATAGGAGATCCCATAATGAAAATTACAAAACAAAGCCTTCGACGACTGATTAAGGAAGAGACCAGCGCACTTATTAAGGAGATCGGGACATCGCGGCCGGAGATGACCGGCGCCGGTGGCCCACAACGAAGGAAGCGCGGATCCGGAGGTCCGCACGTAAGTGAACCGCTCTCCTACATCAAGCGCGACCCCGACGGCAGCGCTCAGATATCGGTGGGGCCCCGAGGCGAGCACGCGTCGTCCCTTCAGACATCAGCCTCTGCCCGAGTACAAGCCAAAATACAGCCCCTCATTGATGACGCGATCCACACGCTGGATTTGTTGCTGAGTGAGGACTGGTTTCTCGATCATTTATCCCCGGAGGACGTCACAGCCACGCGCGTGGCCTTCAGCGCTTTGCACAACTGGGGAATCACCGGCGGGGACGACATCCCTTAAGAGACCATAGGTATTTAACAAGGAACCAGCACAGTGAAAAAAAACAGAAAAAGAATTGACCCCCGCTATTTCTTGGAAGAAACAGCTATACGTGATGATTTGGATGATACACTGACGCCCCTAAGCGAAGTTGTCGAAGACTCAGACCTTGGCGATGTGTTGGCTCCGCCCGGCTTAAACAAGAAGATGGATCAACTCCGACGAACAGCGGGCCTAGGCCGCGGCAAAGTGCAGGATTCTGGCCAATCAGAACCAGAAGCGGAAGCGGAAGAAGATTTATCTATTGAGGACTTGGCCGAAGATTTATCTATTGAGGACTTGGCCGAAGATATAAGAGATATGATAGAAGGTAAAATTAATGATATTATAGATGATGCTGAACTTCATAATTATCTTATGGAAGTAATTGAACTTCTTAGGGAAGACACATATACTTTAGGACAAAAATAATCACGGGGTGAACTGATGAAAATAACAAAACAACGACTAAAACAAATCATTCGAGAAGAACTCGAAAACGTTCTTTTAAGCGACGGAGTCCAGAGTATGGGCGACCGCGAGGTGTGGGCCCCAGATGAAGAGGGATATGGTTACCCCTCCGACACGGGCCCTGAAGGCCGGATTGCCAGGATTATAGACGACGAGGACTTGGATCCCGAGACCGGGGCACGGAAAGGTCATGCACGTAAAGCTGCAGGAGCTCTCGCCGCGATGCGCGGCAGGAAGTCGGCGCCACGTGTTCGACGTCCGATCCTAGACATCGACGCTGCCATGGACACCGGTCCCTCGGGCGCTTCGGATCGGGGAGCGCACGCTCGTCGGCGCCACCGTGAACGTGAGCGCGATGCCGCCGGCGGGACAGGTTTTATTCCAGATGAAGATTTGCACCCGGACAGCCGCCCGGGATACGTGGATCCTGCTGTAGACAGAAAAGCTAAAGCCAAGGCAGCTGCGCGCGCAAAGATGCAGGCAAACATGGCGCAAGCGGTCAACAAGGCGAGGACGAGGCGGTGGGCGAGGGAGGACGAGATGGCGGCGTTCCGCGCGGAGGAGGAGGCCGACCGCGAGAACTGGCCATAATGAAAATCACCAAACAACGACTAAAGCAAATCATCCGAGAAGAACTTGAAAACGTTTTTGAGGAACAACGCCAAGACGTACGCCAAGACCCTTCCGGGTTGATGCAACCGGACTACGACGAAGATGAGGAATCGACGGTGCGCAAGCGCAGGGTCGAAGACGTCCAGAAATGGCTCGGGGTCCCGATAGATGGAGTTCTAGGTCCGACAACGCGAAAAGCCATAATGAAATTTGAGAGACAGTCAGGCCTGCGGCCGTGGGGTGAGCTTAACGATCAGGTGTATAATATGATCGACCGCGCCCACGGCGATTTCGAACGCCGCCGTACGGATCGAGCGTGGGAGCGACAGCAGAGTGCGGAGAAGATGGCGACGAAGATGGCGTCAGCGCCGCTTGAAAGGGCCGCTGACACAATTGCTAATCTCACCGGTGCCAACAAATCACGCTTTATCCCAGACGCGGATCTGCCTGACAGCGCAGTGCCTCAAGGTGCGAAGAGAAAGTTGGCCCGCGCAAAATGATGAAGATCACAAAACAACGACTAAAGCAAATCATTCGAGAAGAGATCGAAGCTCTAACAGAGGATGAATGCGGCAAAAACGATAACGATTGCCGAGAAAAAGCACGTGCCAAAGCTGCCCGGGAAGAAGGGCGCGACGCGAAATATGAAGTGTCAGAGGCGCGCCAAGGAGGTGTGATGATGCCTAATTCAGTACTTAAAAGCCTAGGTTTGGGTGATAAATATATGCATGACGATGAAGATATGTTTCTCCCTGTGAGTGATTCTGATCTAGACTCGATACCTGATCGCTTGAGAAGAAAGTACGGAGGAAAGAGATAATGAAACCAACAATCGCACAATTACGACAGCTAATCCAGGAAACTCTGACTGAGACAAGCTGGGATGTGAATATTGGCGCTATCGGGAACCTCCAGCATCAAAAAAACGTGGCCGATACACTCCTGGGCCGTGAGCATGGTGACATAACGCTTAGAGAAGCTGCTGAAGCACTTTATAAACGATGGAACCCGGACGGTAGCGACGACCGTCTAGCTTACCAATATAAAATAGAACTGGGTGAAATACTCGGTATTGAAGACTGATTAGTTAACTAACTAAAAGAAACATTATATAATGAAGCTATCATGTCGGTAGTATTTCGTACTTCTCTTTTTGTTGTTTTTGTGCTCCTCTTTCTAGGAGCCTGGAAAGAATACAACATCGCCACTAACGAGTTCGTTGAAGCCGTCTGGTATATGTCAGGCGTCATCTCTCTAGTCGGCTTTTCTTTAAACCTTAAAAGTCCTGACTAGTCTGATTATTATAAGATGCCCATTTTATTTACAAAAAACGGCAAAAACGTACTTTTTATCCACATCCCCAAAACCGGTGGCAAATCTGTGATTGACGCCTTTGGCGCAGCAGGGTGGGACGTCCCTCCCGGGCGGTTCGATCAAGTTCAAACACCTGTACATTTGGAGTTTGGAGGTAACCAAGGCTGGGGCTCTCATTTGGCACTTAAGGATGATAAAATTTTGTTGTCGTGCGGGGGGCGGGCGAACACCCTTCTCCCTAGCCGGATGCACCGCTATCTCCGGGGGATGCACCCTGATAAGGCGAAACCTTTACATATTGACGAGGTCTTTACCGTCGTACGAAGTCCTCATTATCGTCTTCGGTCAACTTGTATGCGCCACATACGGACCCGGCATATCCCCACTTTAGACTTAGCAGCTGAAAACATAATCAACGAATGTAAGGTTAATCGGCATCATCTCGATAACCACACACGACCCCAAACGGAACTCTTGCCAGATCTGGAGCTTGCAAAAGAGATAAGTTTAAAAGTGTATAAATTTGAGAGTATTTCTCACCATAAGGAAATAGCACTTCTAGCTGGTCACACGGGTACATGGCCCCGCGTCGGAGCTGATTTATATTCTATACATTCTATACATTCGGAAATAATGTTTAGTGAGCCTGTTCTTGAGCTTATTTATGATTTTTATCGTGAAGATTATGAAAGATACGGATATTTAAGATACTTATTATAAGATGTCTGATGATAATGACGATCCTGTTGATAAGCTACGAAAGCGACTGATCAGATCGATGCGATCGGGTGGTTATACCGATTATGAAATCGAATCTAGAGCCGTCGCCCTGGAGTTTTTGTATACTACTTTTGTGCGCTCCGGAAAGAACCATTGGCTATCAAAACAGATACACTATCTCGTACGTCCCGACACCATGAGCAACGATGAGTGGGTTGATTATTTAGATATCAACTGGAAATTGATTGGGTTATACGACGATGATAACAAAGAAGACATAAATTGATGTCAATGTATGACTACTTCGGAGTAATGGTGCCTCATCCTCGCCACATGACATACATAACAAAAAAAAATATTGAATTGGTAAACTGGGGGGGTACAGATATAGACGTGCACCAAATTTTATATAATTATGATCAGCAGGGCAAAAGGACAGAAGGTCTTCTGGTTACAAGCTTTGATCTACCTGCACACGAAAAAAAGAAGCACGCTAACCGCTATAAAGGGGATTTATATATTCGCGCTCGTACTAGTGCTTTAGGTCTGTGGGAGATTACCATGCAGAACGTACATATTAAAGAACTAGGCCGTCAGTGTTTTTGGTTTGTCTACAGTGAAGCAGTAAGTCATCGTATTTTAGAGAAACCTCAAAAATAACGTGTTGTGAGATCCACTTAGTCTAGTTAGACACTATTTATATATTGTAGTGATGTCTTTTCTCACCAATATGTTCGCTAGCGTACAACAGTTCCTGGTATTTGTAATATTCCTACTCAGTATTGCCACCTGTACCACGAGTTGCACAACAGTTCAAGATTGTAGCAAGTTTAGTTCTTATGCAAAATGTCGGTGCATTAAAAAGAATGGGGACGTTCAGCGCTACAAAAAATGCCATCAGGAGGCCTCTGAAAAAGTGAAAGAGGGAATGCGAAAAGATTGTTGGCGCCGTTGTTATGACGATTGTGAGAAGTGTGAGGAAATCTAAATGAAGACAAAATTAACGATTGAAACTGTAGAGCAAGAGACACTAATAGTGTTATTGGAACGTTGTTTAGCCAGCACTGGACGAAGAGCAGCCAAGGAAATAACAGACGTAGCTCAACTTAATCAAATTTTAGCCGACAAAGGACTTATCGATGCATTTGATGGAGAGCCCTCGGATAAATGTACGCCCGAACTTAAGGACGCCATTAGAAAGTTTCAACAGACACATTGGGAGGCTCACCCCTATAGTTGCAAGGGCGGCTGTGACCTTTGTGACGGTATAGTAGGAACAGAAACAGAGACCAATCTTCTAGACAATACTCTGGAGCTTTCTGCGCCGTGTGAGAAAGAAGACCGAGCAGCCAAACTCACAGATTATCCGAAATCAGATCTTAAAGGTATGATTGCGGCGGCAGCGGCCCGGCATAACCTACCTCCTCATATTGCGCTGGCAACGGCTCAAGCTGAGTCTGGAGTTAAAGCGTTAAGACCCACCGGTTCTCGTGATGGTCAAACATTTTACCCAATGGGTATACAGCTTAACCGAGGAAGATATGTTGCTAACAGAGTGATGAAGCTGGGCTTGACTGATGAAGAAATAATTGAATTGCTTCTTAACCCTGAATCGCAAATCGAATTGGCTGTTGCCGAATTGGCTAGAGGGTGGAAACGCCACCGTAAGGACCCGTTTGGCAATCCTGACGAGGCCATGAGAATTTTTTGGGCTGTTCCCGCGGTTGCGAAGCGGCGTGCCAAGGGTGACCCGGATTGGATGAGTGGGTGGTCGGGGAGTGTTCCCTGGTCTAAGCGATTACGACGGTGGAACAAGATAATCGATCGATACAAAACAGTGTAGTAGAATAGTTTGCTATTTTAGAATTTTAGATACTATTTATGTTAATGCCGTTATATAAAAGTCGAGAAGGGGAAAACAGATAAATGAGCGCTGAAAAAACTGTTAAGCTATTTAGAGAAAATATGCTGCAAGAGGCTGCCAAAGAAGGTTTTTATAGAAACAAAGGCAAAGGAAGCTCAGGCGATTTTAAATTCGTCTGGGTGACTCCCGAAGGTACAGAGAGTTCTTTTAGTACCGAATATGTGGAAGAGCAGTATATGGACCCCGGTGCGTGGACCGGGGACTGGCAAGAACCTTCTGGCGATGTCAAGGACGGAATATTACGTTATTATGCGCAACGCTACGGCCCCGCAGATGCAGACGAGGTGCTCAAGGATCTGAAGGGTCTATACACACACACTGGGCCCACCAGGGATCCCGAAGAGTTTATCCCCTTCTCCGCCGCCCGGTCGTCGGACTCCGGGCCCGGATCGGGAGGTGATGTTAGCCCCGCCAAAAAGAAGAAGAAGGTGAAGAGGCGCAGACGCCGCGCAGGCGTACGATTTACTGGTGCTGGCACGAAAGCACTGCGCGGAGGAGGCATTAAGGTCTTGCAACAATTACTTTTCGCCCTCGGGTTTGGCGGCAAGAATGAGAAGAAGTTTGTAGATGGTATAAACGGTCCTAACACACTTAAAGCCCTTAGAGCTTTCCAAAAAACCCATAAAAAACCAAATGGCGAGCCGCTTCAAGTCGACGGTGTCGTCGGTAAGAACTCGGCGCCGGCTTTACTCGACGCCGCCGAAGGGGGCGCCGTGGCGCAAGATGAGCGCGACGACGTGGCGATCGCACAGTGGGCGGCTAAGGCCCGGGCGCCTAGGGGCGCCCCTTCCACAGCGGCGCAACGCGCCGATCTCCCCTGGGACGCCGAGGACGAGGCGATGAAGACGTGGGAGGCTTGGCTAGCCAGGCAGCCGGATCCTGAAGTAGGCCGCCTACCAGTGGGTGGTGTGGATCCTAAGGTACAGAAGAGAATGCAGGACAGGGCTTTCCCGCCGGGAAGCGCAGGGTACAAATCGTGGCAAGTCCTTGGTGATGATCGTTTTATACCGGACGATGAGGCTGCGGCGGCTGAGAAGCAGGCCGCCTTCGCCGCGAGATTGGAGAAGGAGAAGAAGTATCGTGATATGGACTGGGATATAGCAGAAGGAACTTTACAAAGGAGAAACAAGAAAATGGTTAATCAAGAGCAATTGCGTGAGCTAATTAAAGAGGCTATCGCGGAGGCAGATCTAGATCTTCTGGAACTGTATAAGACCCAGCACAAGGCCCAAGGGAAGATAAACGAGAAGGTTAAGTACTTCTGGGAGGACGATGACGAGGACGAAGAGGAGACTAGTGCCGAGATCGAGGCCGCAGTCGACAAGGGAGGGCGTGCCAAAGAGAAGAAGTTCCGCCCCCGTTCGCCAACCGGGGGAGATACTGTTGATTTAAAAAAGAGCCATGACAAGTTAGCCTCAGCATTCCGTGGAGGCTCACACTCCTTGGCCGACGACGACAGCCCGTTTGTGCCGTTTAAACCGAAGGACGATATCGCACATGCAATGGTGGAGCCCCCCAAAACGCGGAAGAAAAGGCGACGTGCACGAGGAGTGCGCTTCGCCGGCAGAAAAGCTAAGAAGTCGGTCTTTGGCGTCGAGGGATTACAAGAATTGCTTTTCGGCCTCGGGTTCGGTGGCGACGACCCGGAGAAGTTTGTAGATGGCAAAAACGGACCGAGTACACTTAGAGCTCTTATAGCTTTTCAAAAAACCCAGAAAAAACCAAACGGCAAACCACTCAAAGCCGACGGTGTTGTCGGTTCGAATACTGCTAAAGCGCTCAACCGGGCGGTGGACGTCGGCGCCGACGAGGTCGTCGCCAGCCAAGATGCCGACGACCTGGCGCAGTTAGCCACCACACTCAACGCCGAAGATGATGCGAAAGCGGCTGACAAGGCCGCGTTCAGTGCAGAGATGCAGGCGCGCGACCGGCAACGAGAGTTCGCTAAGCGCAAGAAGGCCGCCCCCGCCGTCGCTAAGCTCCCCGGAAGCCCCGGGGCCACGGGCGTGACAGCTGAGAGTCTCAGGAAAGATCTTCTAGAGGAAGCTTGCGGAGTACCTGCAAAGCGTTATAGGATAAAACGACGTTAGGTTCTAATCTATGTGCCTCATTTGTGTTGAAATGGATAAACAACGCCTTTCTTTCCAAGACGCTTGGCGTAATTTCAAAGAAATGAAACCGCGCCTAGAAGAGGAACACAAAAAAGAGGTGAGACAAAAGATCATCGACAAGATGGTTGAAGAGAGGTCCAAGAGGAAAAAAGATGAAGATAACTCTCGATCTTAAAACACTCGTTACTCTAGGTGGTATCCTAGCTATGCTTAGTGGGTTTGTATATACCACTACTCTCCGCTTAAACAATATCGAAGAGCAGGTAGATAGTCTCGAAGAACGTCAGGACGCGTCTGAACGGCGCGCCCAAAGAAAAGTTCGCACCCACAAGAAGGCCAAGTAGCTAAAATTCATATTTCTTATGTGTTAAACTAAGAAAGAGAAGTTTAAGTAATTCGTAACTAATTATTATCATGAACAATAAAGCTCTATTCACCGGATGGCGGACTTTTTTAAACGAAAGTAACAAATCTGTTGATATGGACGAAAAGATTGTCAAAAAAGCTATTTTAACAGTGCTCCCTCACGCTGATATCCGATTTATGAGAGTCATCGGTTCATCCGCTTTAGATGATCATGGATATGCATTGCAAAGTCTGGCGAAGCACGGAGAAATGCCCGATATGGCCCCCGACATCGACATTCAGGTAGAGGTGGCTGGGATATCTAATGAGGACGTCGAAAAATGGGCTTTTTCCAATCAAGCCGAAGAGCTAGACTTCACCTATAATTACGATGTCCAATTGCGGATTGTCAATAAAGATGACGAACCAAAAGTCACAAAACTCAGAATATTTGATTTTGATGATACCCTAGCGATCACCAAAGAAGCCGCACATGTGCGCGATAAACGCACTGATGAAATTATTAAAACTATTACGTCTCAAGCAGAACTAGAGGAATATAGCAAACTGGCTGATGACGTTAAAGGGGAATACTACCTAGATTTTGAGGAGTTCACAACAGTAACCGACCCAGAAGAAATTGAAGATATTACAAACATCTTAAAAAACGTAGTTAGCGCCGAGGAGCAAGATCCTCAGCGGATTATTATGGTTTTGACGGCGCGCCAACAAGAGGCAGCCGAAGGTATTGAGGAGTTTTTGAGCGATATTGGTATAGACTCCAAGTATATTGACATAGTGGGAGTTGGTGATAAGATTTTGGAACCAGGCGAACAACTAAGTGATCTGGAGAAGAAAGAGCGATTAGTGCCAGCCGAGGAACGAAAGGTTAGTAAAATCCGGGATATTTTACGAACAAACCCATCCGTTAGAGAGGTGTTATTTTTTGATGATTCCGTGTTGAACTTAGCGGCCGTGCAGAAACTGAACGACACTGAATATCCAGATATTAAATTTATCCTTAAAAAGATAACGCATACCCCTCAGGGTCTCCGGGTGGGGCGTATCAAGGAAGCAGCACGAGAGGGCGAGATTCAAAGGAAATACGCACAAACATGGGCAAAGGCGCTGAAGATCGGGGACATGGGAGGCAACCGCCATCGCGAGACTGGTATACAAAAAAGAAGCGCGCACAAAGGACCCAGTGCTCCTCCAGGGCTAGCTGAGGCTTCCGGAGACAAGGTAGGTGATTCGGTTTTGGTAGCGATATTCGGCCCCTCGGGGTGTGGCAAGTCACAAATGAAGAAAGCTTTTAAAAATATGGGCTTCGACGAGATTAAATCATTCACGACTCGTGGGCGCCGAGGCGGGTCTGACCAGGATATTGAATATGACTTTAGGTCCCTGGATGATTTTTTACGACAACTTCAGGACGGTAACCTTGTTAATGTCAACCAGTACAACAATAACTGGTATGGAACACCGGTTGAAACCATTGAAGAGAGCCAAAAAGCTGTGTTATTGACAGATATCAGTAGCTTACAGCACCTCAATGATGTGGTTACTGACCTCGAAAAGACGATTTTGTTTGTCTATTGTCCTGCCCCTCCGCTTAAGGACCTAATTGCAAGACACCGGGCGCGTTTAAAAAGCGGTGAGTATAAAACGCAGGATGAATTTAAAGAAAGACTGATGACAGCAGTGGATGAAGCTGAGTCAATGGATCAGTTAGTGACTAGTCTAGGTCAATCTCTTCCCATCTACGATTTTGAGGAGGCAAAAAAGGCCCTAGGTCTTTAGAGGTGTTAAAATGAGTATCAATTTCAATAAAAGATGGAAGGAACATCTGAAAAAAGAGTCTTTATTTGAGTATAAGAACATATTTGACCCTCATGAACCCGATCCTATCTCCATTACAACCTTCGATGTCCACGATCACCTAGAATCGAAGATTTGGTCACCCAATCAACGCCTCAACCCCTCGGTTAAAGAGAAATTGCTCCGAATTGTAGGCGATTTTATGGAAGATGTCGAGTTGGACATTGAAATAGTCGATATTATCATCACGGGTTCCATTGCAAACTATAATTGGACAAAATATTCGGATATTGATATCCATGTGATCATAAATTTGCGTGATTTGGACCATGATATCGGTTTGGTGAAGGATTTGCTTCGACAAAGGCAAACTAATTGGAATTTGACCCATGAAATCATGATTTTCGACCACGAAGTGGAGATTTACATGCAAGATAAGGATGAAAAGCACATTGCAACCGGAATTTACTCAATTTTGAGTGATCGATGGCTTGTTGAGCCGACTTTGGACAAACCAAACGTATCTTTAGGCCCAATTGAAGAAAAAGTGACTCGTTTAGTGGAACATATCGATAAAGTGCAGGATTTATACAATGATCGCCTTTATAATCAAGCTTTTGACTTTGCAGGGCGCATAAAACGCAAAATTCGCAATATGAGACGCTCCGGACTTGAAAAAAACGGAATATTCTCCACAGAGAACCTTGCATTCAAATATTTGAGAAATAGCCAATATTTAGACACTTTACACGAGTATTATACGATGTCATACGATAAAATGATGGGTTTGAGCGATAAAACGGTCCCAACACAGTATATTCCAGGAAATGTTCCTGACGGCTGGGATGCGTAGATAAAAACGCTTTTTAACGTTTAATCTGCTTCAATTTTGTGTCATAATAAGATATAAACTGAGGAGTTGGCATGATTGCAGACGTAGTGGTAGATTTACAGTATGGGGACTGCGGAAAAGGCAAAGTAACACACTATTTATGTAAAACAAACAACTATACGCATGTAATCAGATACAACGGAGGATGCAATGCAGGACACACTATCTACCACAATGGTAGAAAAGTTGTTACTCATCATATTCCTGCCGGTGTTTTTTTTGGCATTAAGTCCATTATTGGTCCTGGTTGCGTTGTCGATCCCCATCAATTTTTTGAGGAAATCAAGACTTTGGAAGATATTGGAATTCCGGCGCGAGATTTGGTCTATATCGCTAAGAATGCGCATGTTATCACTCGCGATCATTTGCGCGAAGATGGAGTCGATCGTACCATCGGTACCACGAAACGCGGAAACGGGCCTGCCTATCGTGACAAATATAGCCGAAAAGGGAAGAGAGCAGAAGAAATCGATGCGTTACAGAGTTTTATAATTGATATTTACGAGGAATTGCATAACAATGAAGCAGAAGTTAAGATCCTTTTTGAGGGCGCACAAGGTTTTGGACTCGATATTGACTGGGGCGATTACCCTTATGTTACTTCCTCTCATTGCACTACAGCTTCTGCACTCCTTAATGGTGTCCCGCCGCAATCGATCAGGCATATCTACGGAATAGCTAAAATGTATGAAACATATGTGGGTGCTAAAAGATTTGAGCCCAAGGATCCTATATTCGAAAAAATTAGGACTGAAGGTGAGGAATTTGGTGCGACGACAGGCCGGGCGCGGCAGTGCAACTGGATGAACTGGCAGTTGTTAGAGAAAGCCATTCGAATCAATGGAGTAACGGATCTTGTTATCAACAAAATTGATGTTTTAGAGGAAGTGGGCCAATGGAGCGTGTATGACAATGATGTTAAGAAGGATTTCCAGACCTCAGATGATATGAGGGAGTGGTTAACCACCAGAACTCAAAATTTAGGTGTGAAAAATATTAATTTTTCTGGGAATAAGGAGCGAATTTAACTATTTAAGGTGAGGGTTTATATTTTTGACTCACCGCAATGAATATTACTAATCACACAGAAAGTAATCTCGATGAATTTATCGAAGTTGTGAAGCGCTTTATGCCTTTTGCACAAAAGCAGATTGGCTTCAACAGACCTCCTACAATCGACCTGATCAGCGATTCTCAAAATGCTCAAAGCATGATGGGAAAAACTGCATTTTATGATCCGGCGGAAGTAAAAGTTGTGGTGTATATTGACGGACGCCATCCAAAGGATATGCTGCGCTCCATTTCACACGAATTGGTGCATCACGCACAAAATTGTAATGGTGAATTTGATAACAGCAGACCATTAGGTGAAGATTATGCACAGACTGATCCGCACCTCAGGAATATGGAAGAAGATGCAAATTTACGAGGCAACATGTGCGTTAGAGATTTTGTAGACCAGAAATTACATTTAGAAGAATCTAAAAGGAGAACTAAGAACATGGTTAATGAAAAGCAATTGCGTGAGGCAATTAGAAAAATTATTATCGAAGATATGGATGTAAATGACACTCCATATAACCGCGATGATGAGCTCCCCGGTGATGAGTTAGAAGTAGAACTAGGGAGTGAGGAAGAGGCCCCTGGCTATAGTCTAGGCCCGAACGCAACGGCCGAGGAGATGCTCTCCCTAGTAGCTCGTTTTGTTGAAGAGCAAGGGATTGAGACGGCTCCTCCCGGGATGACCGACGCAGGAATTGCTGCTACAAAAGATTATCTTAAGGGAGATTGGCGCAGAGGTAAGAAGGTCTCTGCCGCTGAGAAAGACGCTGAAGCTGATTTTGCGGCCGCTAGCGATGCAGATGCAGAGGAAGAAGAGGCTGTCGTTGGCGAAGCACTCCTTAACTTGGTGAAAGAGGGCCGTCGTCGTCGCCGACGTCGTGCTGCAGCTTTAAAGGCCCAACGCGCTGGCCAGGAAGCAACTCCTGCTCCACCCGCGCCTGAGAAAGCTGCTCCCGCTCCAAAGGTGAAGAAAAAGAAAGTTGAACCGGCGCGCAACCATAGGCCTGATGTTGAGGAACCTAAGAAGGTTATCAAAGAAAACACAGATAAGGAGTGGTATGAAGGAGAACTGTTCTCCAAGTTGCGGAGAGAAGCGGTAAAATAAGGAATGTCGAATAACCTGACCCAAGATTTCATTATAGAAAACATTTCAGGTTCGAACGAGCAACATACTACACCAGATGATGTCCCGTTGACTGTCGCAGGCGCAAACCCCGCCAGTAAGGCCGCGGCTCCTATATTTCGTTTAGGAGTCCGGGGCCCCATTAACTTAAGATTACGACCTGCAGACACAGCGTATAAAATAACGGTAGGATAAAATTATTATGGATTTGAATAAAATGACTAGAAGGTTTATTTTAGGAGAAGGCAAGGATAAGAACATTACGAATTATATTCAAGCTTTACGTGAAACACTGAGCGCTCTTCAACCACGTACTCAAACCGATTATAGACGCTTAGAGATTGCCAAAGAACATTTGGTGGAAATCCGCAAGATTTCGCGACGGCTCCAGGAGCGTGTCAATCTTCTAGAAGAACAAATTGAAATCCTAGAAGAAAGCAAGAGGGGTTAAATTATGGGCGGCGCATATGGACACATGAATCACCCATTTGATCTGGACGCGGTCCGGACAGGTGAAGATCTAGTTAAGTTTTTTTATGATATCATCACATCGATTGAATCTAGTCCCGCCGCGCTAAAGCTGGACGGTGTTAACGCTTCAATCAAAGTAGTAAATGGCGATATCGATGGCCGACAGTTCGCAGGAGATCGAGGATCCAGCTATGAGGTAGACGTGAGCGGGATTACGAAGGCCCGTGTTGCTGAACGCTGGGTTGATAATCCGACGCATGGGATGATCGGTTCTTATCGAAAAGTACTAGACATATTCAATGCGTCTCTTCCTGGGATTAAGCACGAATTGCGACAACTTGGAATGTGGGACAACCCTTCGCGTTATTTCAATATCGAGTTCGTTGAGGTGGATGAAGAAGATAAAAGAACCAACGTAGTTGAATATGACAGAAGCTATATAGCGATCCACGGACTGGCTCAGTTCTATGAAAAAAGAGTGGTACCACGACCAGATAAGCAAGAACGTTCAGGATTTTCTACTGCAAGCCGCCCCGGTCTGCCACGACCAGAGATGGTCGACGATAATGGCGATCAGGTGCTTGACCGACGCGGAAATCCAAAATTAATACCTGACAAAGGTATCGCTATCCCCTATAATAAGGAAGTGCTAGAAACGTTAGTGCGAAAAATGCGTCCCATTGCAGCCAAACTTGGGTTTGATATATATTCTTCGATTCCAACTAAATATAAAACAGACACCCAAACCCCGGATGTACATAAAGAATTTGAGCGTGTATTAAATACACCTCTGGTCCTTTGTATTGACGAGACAGATTGTCCGGTTGACTTTAAATTAAAAGATTGGCTCAAAAGTGCGCATAACCCAAAAGGTATCAAAGGGATCAAAATAAAAACCAAGGCTGCAGCAGTCGACCCACTCAACAAAGACATTTATCTTTACGGGAAGGCTCAGAAGAAGTTATCTGATTTACTTGTCGACCCAGAACAGACAGTACATTATCCGGGGGTTGGGGAAGTTCCTGCGGTTCGTACGTTTGTGGATGGAATAGTTTTTTGGGAAGCTATTAAAAACTTAGGCCACGTCGTTAAGAGTTCACTAACTAGTGAAACATTTGGAGACGTAGAGAGTCAAGAAGGGATTGTCGTACGTGACAAAAGATTTGGAAGTACCACAGTACAGGATCCCAATAGTGGAGAATCTTTTGATATGCCGCTCGATGTAAAGATTACTGGTGAGTTTATTACACAAGGTTTGGACACTCCGTTCGGCAAAGTTACTGAAGCCACCGAACCGGTGTTGGCAGAGGGCCTCCTGGACTCGCTCGTTGATGAAATTCGAGCCGGCATGGGATATTTGCCAGACTGGGCCCAGACGGCAGCAATGATTTTTGATCCTACCGGGCTATCACAATGGCCGGCCGTGGAAGATGCATATGATGACTTTTCTGCCGATGACAGCACCGCCAACGCTACGGCATTGGCGGTTTCTATAGTTTTTGCCATTCCCATAGTTGGTGGCAGGCTCAAAGGCGCGAAGGCGGGCGCGATGGGTGTAAAAAGAGTAGCCGGAAGTGCCAAGTTGGCTAAAATGGCCAAAAAGATACCAGGCTTAGTACCGGCATTGGCGAAGGCCAACAAATTAATCCTCCCAGCTGGGCTATATTCTCTAGCAAAGGGGATAAGTAGTGCGTTGCCCACTGGGGATCCGATTGCCCAGGCATTGGCTAAAAACGCTGCAGCGCCTGGAGGAGTTCGCGCCGCGGCGTCTGAGGCGGACCAAGAGGCTAAGGAAAGGGAATTAGACAGCGCCGAAGAAGCCGGCAAAACTATCGCTCTATTCCCTGGCTCCTTCAAGCCACCACACCGTGGCCATGTAGCGGCATTAATGCAGTTAGCCATGGACCCTGCAATCAGCCTAGTACGTATCTTAGTGTCGAATCCCCAAGGGAAAGGTAGCATACGTGAAATAACCCCGGGCGTCGTATTGGGTGCTGAGGCAGCTGCAACCATATGGAGAAAAATAATTTCGAACTTAGACCTTCCAGAGGGTAAAGTTGAGGTTGAAGTGTCAGATGAGAACTCTCCCTTTCTTAGCGCACTGAAGTATGTAGAAGAGCCTCCACCGTCGGAAGGCGGCTTCGGGGCGCCCGTCGGGGCTACAATTGTTTTCGGGTGTGGGGACAAGGCCGATGCTGCTGGAATTTCTGATGTGAAAAGGTTTGACGCTGTCGATAGTATCAGTAGCAGTGGTAGAGTTAGACCGGATTTAAAACTAGCCAAACGAGCTTGCAAGTTAGATGATACCCACAGCGGCAAATACATGTCGTTGCTTGACCGAGAGAGTAACCGTAGAATCAGGGATGGTGTACCAAATAAGACGTCCGAAAATGATCCGTCGGAAGACTTCCATGCATCTGACTTTAGATATTTTCTGAAATTGTACATGAATCCTGCCATAGGGCCGCATAGCAAGAGAGTTGTGAGAGAATTATTGAAAGACTTTGTACCGGAACCAAAAGAGGACAACATCAACAGTATAGTCGACACCCTCTCAGATGTTAATAGTTCAATGCCGGAAGAAGAAGAAATTGTGGCCACAGAATCTAAAAAAAAACTCAATATGCACTACCTATTTTCTTTGGTTGAGGAAGTCATTTCTGAGATCTCGGGGATGGGAGGTGGCAGCGTAGCTGGTTATGCCGGGCCCGTATACAAGAGAGACAAAAAGAAGAAAAAGAAAAAAGAAGAAGCTAATATTTACAAACTAGAGAATATAGAGGATACTATAACTAATATATTAGAAACTGAATACTAATTATATAATATAGAAAAGAGGACAACGTCAATATGACTAATGATGAAAAGGTATTAAGAGAGCATGTTCAGAGAGCTATCAAATTGGTATTTGAAAGAAAGGCTATAGCTAAAGAGTTGTTATTACAAGAAGAGATCACTCTTCGACAACTTATTCGACCTTTAATTTTAGAAGAGACCACAGCTGCAGCACATATTTTGAAAGAAGAAAACAAGATACGTGGACTAATCCGTACGTTATTACTCACGGAAGCTGAATCACTCGACGATGACGCCCGGCAGCGCCGAAGCACTGGTATTAATGCACTAGCAGATATTATGAAAAAATTAGTTGCTGATCTCAAAGTTGGTTATACAAGTCTTACTACCAGTACAGAACAACGAGACTCCTTCAGAGACCACATCCTGGCAGCGATCGAGGATACCCTAGGTACCGTGATGCCGTACGGTATACCAGAAGAGTTGGCAGACGATGCACTGGGGTCTGCGTTAGCCGAGGCTCAGTTCGGCGTAAAAATTGATCAAGAACTATTGGGCGATGATATCAAGGATCCTGAAGAGGATGCCCCTGAAGAGAAGCCCGAAGCAGATAGCTATCCAGAGATCGAAGGTTCTGAGCGGACCGGTAGAAACTTTAGTTCCGAGACATTCAGACGCATTGAGCCAACGATTGTTAAGGCTTATAAAAATTTAGCGGACGTTAGTGATCGTCAGGATTTTTATGAATATTTACTTGATAATGTTACTAAATATTTTGAACGGTTTGAGACTGAGATGACTGCAAATTTAGATTCCCCGGAGTATGCTGATAACATGTCTGATATCCAACAAGACACTCAGGACGCCACCGGGGGTACCCCCCCGGGCGTTTAGTGTTGTGGATACCGAGAAAAAAGAGCCGCTCAAAATACCAACGGGTGTCTTTAAGTAAACTGCTGAGAAGCAAGAAGAAGACTACAGTAGAATTTGAGGTGATGCTTAACCAGCTTAAGTTAGAAGAGATTATTGGTCTTAAGTTAGAATTAGCTAGCCGTAGTATCGGAGGTAAACTTTATGGTCTTCCGGTAGTCCGTGCAATGACGTCTATTGCACAAGAAGCTTCTTTATACTATGCGCTCTCAGCAGCTGCATCGAAAAGAGAAGCCGCGCGATTCCTAGGTCTTAACAAGGTAGAATTCGAAAAATTAGTAAAAAAGTACAATTTAATCGATTATTTTAGCGAACAGCTTGACAAATGATAGAAATAGTATATACTTATAGTATACATGGGACGGAAGAATATTAACAAATAACCTCATTGTCTATAACGAGGGCAAAAATTACACAAATAGAAGATAGGCTGGCGATCCAGACAGTGAGGATGTTTGGGCCTCCCATGTTTTTTTAGGGGACGAAAAGGATTCGACAAGGTATCAAAAACATTACATGCAAGACAGAGGGAAGCGTTGGTCTCTGTAAAAACGCTTAAAAACTTAAACGCCAATATTGACGTTGAAAACGCTGTAGCACTAGCTGCTTAAGCAGGGGTCGCTAGCAACCTTTTAACCAAACGCTAGCAAAAAGCAGTTTCTTCTTTCTGAGGTAAAAAAGAAGCTCTGGTAGCGGAGACTAAAGCAGTTTTTGTTTAACTTTTCTGCGTAAAAAAGGTAAACTAATCTTGTGAACGACGTAATGTTCGAAATATTTTGGACCCGGGTTCGACTCCCGGCGTCTCCACCTGAAGCGGATAATAACAAAAGGAACTTAAATGACTAATACGGAACTCAAAAAGGAACTCACGGTAGTTCAAAAGGATTCACGGAACCTGCGCACCAGCGTGAGCGAACTTCGCGATGAATTGGCGACCCTGCGCGGTGAACTTAACACGACGCGCAGCATGATCCGACAGGATATGGAGGTTTTAGTGAAAGAGATGGAGAAGAGGAGAATCCTCTAGTTGACATATAAAAATAGAGAAAAAGCGCCCTCGGACGAGGAGGGCCCTCGATGGGATATTAGTGGCCGCCAAGAAACTTACGAAGGCGCGGTGGCTCTCAAAGAGACAATTGAGATTAACTCTGATCACTTGAATGTAAAAATTCACAAAGTGAAGGGGCAGTTTGTAATTAAGACTAGGGAGAAGCCTCCAGAAGACATCCCCTCTGATACACGCCCGAAGCCTCGGAACAAAAAGAGGCGAAAGAAGCGAAAGAAGCTGTGAACGAATGTTAACTTGGACTCAGAACACTCAGCGACTAGGCTCGGACTCTGATCCCAGCACGGATGAAAATGAGTCTAAAGATCGTGTGGAGACTATGAACAACAGGATATATTTCTATTCGGAAGTTAACCGTGCAAAAATTTTAACTTTGAATAAAAAGATCACATCCCTAAATATCAGCTTACTTAATCAAGTTAACACACTTGGCTTAGAAAGTTGTCCAACTGGTATACAACTGTATATTAACAGCTACGGAGGGAGCGTGTTCGCGGGGATGTCTGCAGTCGACTACATAAAAAGTAGTCAGATTCCAGTAACATCGGTTATTGATGGCTGCGCAGCCTCTGCAGCTACTTTAATGTCTGTAGTTGCCAAGAAACGCTTAATGAGAGAGCATTCGTTTATGTTGATCCATCAACTATCCTCGATAAGTTGGGGGAAGTTTGAAGAGTTAAAGGATGAGATGACGAATAACGAATTGTTAATGCGCACGATAACCGATATTTATACACAATATACCAGGATCCCTAAGAAAAAACTTAAAGAGATGCTTAAACGCGATCTATGGTGGGATGCAAAGACTTGCCTGGAATATGGTCTCATCGACGATATAATTTAAAAAAGGGAAAATAGAATGTTAAAAAATATAATTATGATTAGTGCCCTCCTGGCAAACCCCGTATACGCTGAGGAAGAGGGCGAATGCGCCGGCGGCTTGTGTGGCACTCCGGAGGAATCTGGCGGCGGAGGAGGGGGAGGTAGTGTTTTAATCGCAAATACTGATCAAGGTGATAGCTATCAATATGCAGACGATTATGACGAGGACGGCATAGAGGATAATTTCGATACGTGCCCATGGGACTCAAACCCGGACCAGTCAGACCGAGATGCTGATGGATGGGGGGATGCATGTGACACATGTTTGACTAGTTGGAACCCTAACCAATATGATCGCGACGCAGATGGCGTGGGTGATTCTTGTGACGAAGACTTAGACGGAGACTCAGTCAATAACACTGATGATAACTGCTCGGGTCTTCCTAATCCGAGTCAAATCGACACAGATCTCGACGGCCTAGGAGATGTCTGTGATACTGACGATGACAACGATGGTGTGGACGATATTATGGATGAGTGCCCACTTTTACATCGCCGCGACTACCGTAGAAATATGAAATGCGCAAACGATATGGATAACGACTATAACTATGATCATGTTGACAACTGTGTTTCAGTACCAAATACATATCAGGAGGATCATGACAGAGACGGCATTGGAGATGCTTGCGATCACGACCGCAACGGTAATGGGATTCAGGACACCGCTGAGTGGAGCCCGAACAGCTTTACTAAAAGCGACAGTCTCTCAGCGCCATCTGATGACCACGACAGCTCGGGAGAGGGTTGTGCTGTGGTAACACCACAAGACCTCAGGATTATCCCTGCTTGGCCGTTGTTATTTATGTTAACAAGATGAATTTAGGGCTAGATTTCCACGATACAATATCATATGATCCTGTATTTTTTGTAAATTTAATTAAAAGCTGGCCTGGCGACGTTTATATCATTACAGGGACGCCTCCTTCTAAATTATACGAAGTTGAGGAAGCTCTAGTTAAATTGGGTGTGGAGAATACTCACTATAAAGCCATTCTGGGCGGTTATGAGTATGACAAAACTCAAATGGATCTAAGTCATTTTAAAAAAATGGCGCGCCACAAGCTTAAGCTGCTGCAAAAATACGATATTCAGGTATACTTTGATGACAACCCTTTTTATGTTAATTATATCAAGGATCACGGAATTTCCACATTCCAACCTATCGTAAGTAATCGTTATCTCAAAGAGTTCGAAGAAGTGGATCCTTTTTTCACCTGTAATCTCCAAAAGATGCAGTTTGATTATTTGGAAACTTTGGAAGATGACGATCTTTTGAAAAAAAACAATGCTTGACATCCCCTCCAACCTCATGTATCATAATAATATGATTTGGGGAAGTGGTGGAATGGCATACACAGGAGACTTAAAATCTCCCGCTTCACGGCTTGCGGGTTCAAATCCCGCCTTCCCTACCATATTTTTAACTGAAGGAGGTTATTATGTTTAAGACGAAAACACAGAGGATGGCGGTTGCCTTCTTTTTAGGGGTACTCTTTACCTTTACATGTTTCTGGAGTATCACTGACGACGCAGGAGAGGCCTTTAAAGGGCTATTAGTACTATACTTTGCAATGGGGGCATATACAACCAGTGCGGTACTTCTTAATGAGTGGATTAGCAAAGGAGAAGAATAGATGAGCAATGTAGTCCAGTTTGGAATTCCTCAGAACGAGGAAGAGGAGAACGTGATTCTTTCAAAGGAGGAACACGTAAAAAATTATCTTAAGGATCTCGTCGCTACTGAGGAAGCGATGGAGCCCTTCAAAGAACACAAGAGAGACGTCCGTAAATCTTATATTGATGAGGGGTACCTGACCAAGGAAGAAATCTGGGCCGCTGTCAAGGCTTATCGGATGATCAAAGGTGAAAAGGACATGGATGCCCTTATTGAGGCTTATGATCAAGTAAAGAAGATGGTGCTCTGATGGCAAGTGGTAATATCAAGCGAAACAGCACCCCAAAGAAGAAAACTCGCCAGGGGTGCAGTGCTTTTACTAAGTGGGGGTCTGCTGGCCCCCAGGGTCAGTCAAAACATTATAAGAAGAAGTATCGAGGACAGGGAAAGAGATAGGTCTTTAGGCTTGACAGAGCGTTCTTAGTTTGTTATATTAAGAACATGGGCGATTATCTCCTCGGTCTTATAAGCCGTAGAAAGAGTAACTGGTCACATCTGGGTTCGAGCCCCAGATCGCCCACTGGTTGAAAGATGAGTATACCGATTACACCGATTAAGAGAATATCCATGAACAGTCAGCAAAGATATCTACAAGAATACGAAAAATATAAGCATATACACCTCGACAAAGGGGAGTACCATATGAGGTCTAATCCGACGATCAAGGTAATGATTATGAGTATCAATGAGGCAGCCGAGCGTGTGCTTGTAAGGACGCTTAAATCTGGAAACGAGAGAGAAAGAACGCTTCATTGGTGTAGAAAGAATCTCGTGAGATCTAATTAAATATAGAGAGGGAGTTATTTCTTATGGCGACAGCAGCGGATCTTAAAGCCCTTGCAAAAAAAAGAACCTTCATGGAAAAGGTTGCTTTGGCTGAAATTATTTGTGTAGAAGAAAGTGAAAAATTATTCTTAAAAGAGGGGGTTAGGTATAAGTTTCTAAAGTTCGATGCTGAGGTAAAACTCGTAATCGTCCAGCAGATATCGCCCTATACTACTAGGTTGACACATACAATGATCGACCCTCTTAAAAAGAGGGTTGCTTCAGAGCTACATAAACGCTGGCACGTCACTATAAAGGTCAAGAATAGTATCTGGGAAGGAAAAACTGGTACCGCTGCTTCATCAAGGTAGCAAATATATATTGCTGATGTACTAAAAATGCGTATGGTGAAAAGATGGAACTAATATCAACCCGAAAATGTATGGCCCGGGATGTTGGGTTTAACGGAAATCTGTTCGGTGGCCAGATGCTGGCCTGGTTGGACGAAGCAGCGGTAGCATATGCGTGCCAAGTTTGTGAAACGCCACGTATGGTCACAGCAAAGATGAGCGAAGTAGAATTTCTCAAGCCCGTTCGGACTGGTCAGATAATTAAAATTTACGGGTCTGTTAAATCTTTTGGTGGTACCAGTGCCGTTTTCGATATCCAAGCCCGCCGGCGCAGCCCCTACAATGGTAGTGAGAAATTGGTTTGCTCCACAACGATGACTTTTGTACGGGTTGATGGAGATGGCGAGCCCGTAACAATTAACCCATATATAAAGGAACGCTATAACACGGAATAAAGTTCTGTTTTTATATTTTCAAAACTCTAGTTATCAATAGGAGTATGAAAACGAAGAAGACACTTTGGCTTATTCTAATATTAGTTTTGCTACAGGCCTCCTGTACAAGTGAATCAGTTTTACGTACCCATACACGTTCATTTATAAAAATTTCTAGAATGGTAGAATTTAGTGTATGCAAGAAAAAGAAAAAAAAGAAGGAAACAGTTGAAGAATGTGGGAACATTCCTATGGCAACTTGGGGCGCCCAAGGATCCGGCAGCGTCGTCGCGGCTAACGCGTTAGGGGTATTTGTGTTGAGCGCACAGCATGTTTGCGCGGATCCACGAGATGATATGACTTTTATGGCCGCCCTGACAGAACAGCTCCTAAGCGATCCAGCGACCGAGCGATTTAAAATTACTGTCGTCCATAGGGCCACAACGCACGAAGGCGAGATCGCCAGGATGGAGGTAATAGCTGCGGATCAAGAGAACGATACGTGTATTGCTTTTGCGCCAAATCTTAAAGTGAAACCGCTGAAACGTTTTTATGGCACCCTGAATAAAGGAGAGACCTACTATAATATAGCTGCCCCACACAATGTGTTCCAACCCGGCGCCATACCACTGTTCAGTGGGCACTATTCAGGCGATATAGACAAAGATCGATCTCTGTTCACTATTCCCGCCGCAGGCGGCTCCTCAGGGTCTCCAGTATTAGATTCTAACGGGCGCCTTGTGGGAATGATACACTCAGTTGTGGATGGGTTTCATCACGTAAGCTTTAGTCCTCGGACAGCCGTACTGAACGACTTTATCGATGATAACATAAAGGACTACTATGACAAGTGGTATAAGAATATGTTAGAATTAACAAGACCGAAATCTAATTAGTATAGTAAAAGGGCGAAAAGTGGCGAAGAAAACTTACGTACTGGACACAAACGTTTATTTGAGTGATGCAACCTCAATCAGCGCTTTTGGCAATAATGATATCGTTATTCCTCTTAAAGTGCTTGAGGAGATCGATAAGCACAAGAAGCGGCAGGACGGTGTAGGAGCCAACGCTCGCAAGATTATACGAACGTTAGACGAACTCCGCGACCGAGGGTGTTTGAGAAAGGGCGTACGTCTGGGCAAAGGAAGAGGAATAGTGCGCGCCCGCCCTTATAACGCCTCAACAATATTGCCTCATTCTTTCGACATCGAAAACGCTGACAATAAGATTATTGGTGTGGCACTAGGCGAACAAGAGGAGACACCTCGCCGGAAGGTTATTGTGGTTTCTCGTGATATCAATATGCGCGTCAAGTGCGATGCTTTAGGGATATTATGTGAGGGGTATGTCGATAATCAAGTGGTTGAGGACCTGGATGACGTGTATGCTGGGTTCACAAATCAGCTTGTCGATGAACAGGTAATTGATCGGTTTTATAACCATGAAGAGGTAATACTGGACGACGAGACTAACAAACTATATGACAACCAGTTTTTGATGCTCGTTTCGAATTCAAATCCAAAGAAAACGGCCCTTGCGCGCCTGTCTTCAATAAAAAAGCCTTTAAGTGCAATCGCTGAATACAGGCAAGGAATTTGGGGCGTACATTCTCGCAACAAGGAACAGACATTTGCTATAGACCTACTGATGAACGAAGAGATACCAATCATTACTCTCACAGGCAAAGCAGGCTGTGGGAAGACTCTTTTAGCTGTTGCTGCCGGGTTACAGCAGGTGCTCGAAACTAAAAAATACAAACGGCTAGTCATTTCCCGCCCGGTTCAACCACTAGGGAAAGATATAGGGTTTCTGCCCGGTACATTGGAAGAAAAGATGGCCCCATGGATAGCCCCGATTGAGGATAATCTAAAGCATCTAATGAACGATGACAAAGCATCTCTAGATATGTATACTGATAAGGGTCTTATCGAGATTGAGGCTTTGACTTACATACGAGGCCGTTCGATTACGAATGCCTTTATCGTGATAGACGAGGCTCAAAACTTAACAAATCATGAATTAAAGACTATACTTACCAGAGTAGGAGAGAATACGAAAATAGTTCTCACAGGAGACATTGAACAAATCGATAATGTCTATTTAGACGAGACAACGAATGGTTTGACATACGCTATTGAGAAATTCAAGGACTGTGAGTTAGCTGGTCACATCTCTCTACGAAAAGGAGAGCGCTCCCGAGTTGCAACCCTGGCTTCGAAGGTACTGTAAAATAAGGAAACAAAAGTGATAAAAGCTGATGATATTAAAAATGAAGAACTGCTATCAGAGGTAATTACCGATACTGATCTTAAAAACATGGTCGTGAACTATGTAGGAACTAAGTTAGCACCAGAAGATAATTTGATTACAGTGGAAATGGTGGTGGAGGTATTTGCTGATGAGTTCCCTGAGTTCGTTCTTTCTCTCGCAGAGGAAAACTGGATTCGCGGTTACGAGCAGGGGCTAGCCGATCAGCCGGGCCTGCTAGATCTGGGGACAGATACCGGAGAAGATGTCTAGGACGCGTCAAAATTTAAGTACTCTTTTGATGGAAGCGCACATGGTGTCTTATAACCTCTATAATATCCCGGTCTATTTTAAAGACAAGTTCATCGATCAAGACATTGACGTCGAGGCAGCTATGGATGAAATCGAGCAACGTGTCCCTTCCCGGTTTTTATATGGTATTGATACAATTTTTGTTGGTTCTTTTGAAGATTTTGATAACAAGAATACAAATGCGAAACTGGAAAATGGTGCTATATATGTGAGCAACGAACAGGATAGCGAAGAAGATATGATTGACGATATCGTTCATGAGGTCGCTCATAATGTTGAAAACTTATACGGTGAATCTATTTATGCAGATAGTGCTGTTGAGGTGGAATTTTTAGGGAAACGTAAGCGGTTGTTACAGATATTACAAGCGGAATACGGCCACGATGCCGTTAAACCAGTTGTGTCGGGGTTTTTGGATCCAGAGTACTCCGAAAAATTTGACGAGTTCCTGTACAATACAATTGGGTACCCAGCGTTGGTGCCATTAAGCATGGGGCTTTTTGTATCGCCCTATTCAGCGACGTCCCTCAGGGAATATTTTGCGACTGCTTTTGAGCAATATTTTTTGAAGGATATGGAGTATGTCAGGACTATAAGTCCTGCAGTCTATCGTAAAATAGAAGAGGTTCTGGGTGAATCTCAGGGAGATTAAGTAAATGAATTGTAAGATTATTTTAGAAACCGAGAAGGAGGTCCGGGTGGAGTTGACTCTACCACCCCGGGTTCGAGACGAAGATACATGTGCGTTAAACGGTTCGCAGATCACGGAAGCGGTCGTAGCCAGTGGCCTCATCAAAGAAGAATGGAAATGTACCGAAATGCCTTCTTATATGAGCAACATCAAAGAGACACGCCGAACTGCGGTTTGTGTTTTTAAGAAGCCTTCTGCACCTCGTGCCAAGAAGGCGAGCACACCCAAGCCTAAGAAGGCTGGAGCAAAAGCGAGGAAGAGTGGCGACGCTTAAAAAGAACCACATTTCTTTTTCTGAATTAAAAAACTGGAACACGTGCCCTTATTATCATAAGTTGGTTTATGTCGACGGCATCAAAGTGTTTGATGGCAACGAACACACAGCTTTTGGTACAGCAATGCACGATACATGCGAACAGCTTGTAAAACTTCCGAAAGAAGACAAGACGTTTGACGCTGAGGATTTTTTTAAGAACGCGTTCCTGAATGAGTCCAGACAGATCGAAATCAAAGACAAGAAGCTTTTAAAGAATATGTATCAGCAGGGACCTCCTCTTATCGAATACATAATCCCAGCGCTTGAGGAATATTTCGGAGAGTTTGAACTTATTTCTACCGAGGAAAGACTCTATGAAGACACCGACATCCAGGATTACAAATTTAAAGGCTTCATCGACCTTGTCTTACAGACCTCGGATGGGAAATACCATATAATCGATTGGAAAACTTGTTCCTGGGGCTGGGATGCTCAAAGAAAAAACGAAAGAATGACTACCTATCAACTTACTCTTTACAAGAATTACTGGGCTAAGAAACATGGAGTCGAGCATAAGCTAATCGAAACACATTTTGCCCTGCTTAAGCGGACGGCTAAAAATAATAAGGTAGAGTTGTTTCGGGTAACCAGTGGTGCCAAAAAGATGAATAATGCTCTTAACTTGTTGGAAAAAGCGATTTATAATATAACAAGCAAGATTACACTTAAGAACAAGCTTTCTTGCAAAAATCGTTGGGGTTTTTGTGATTTTTACAACACCGAACACTGTAGCTAAGGGAATAAATACACATGTCTGAAAATATTAGTGGGGATACTTCTCCAAAAAAAATAAAAATCTTAACTTTGAGTGATCACCCCTTATCACCCTCAGGGGTCGGTACACAGACAAAGTACTTTATTGAGGGGCTGCTGCGTACTGGGAAATATGAATTTTTCTCTTTGGCCGGCGCCATGAAGCATCATGATTACAAACCTATTGTAACCCCTGAGTACGGGGAGAGTTGGAAAATCGTCCCTATAGACGGGTATGGTAACAAAGACGTGATACGCTCTTTGATTCGTTCCGAGCGCCCTGATGTCTTGTGGTTTATGACAGATCCGAGGTTTTGGGGCTGGCTATGGGAGATGGACAATGAGATCCGTCCGATGATCCCGATGGTTTACTACCATGTATGGGATAATTACCCATACCCTACTTTTAATAAGAAATACTATGATTCCAATGACTTGGTAGTGACAATTTCTAAAGTTACTGATGATATAGTGAGGACTGTGTCTCCGGACGTCCCTGTTAAGCGTATTGGGCACGTCCCTGGTCCTGCGTACATTAAGCTTCCAGAGGAAGAGATAAGGCAGTTTCGTCAAGAAGCACTTGGTGAGAAGAATGAAGACAAGATGGTTTTTTTCTGGAACAACAGAAACGCCCGGCGAAAACAATCTGGTTCATTGATCTATTGGTTCAAAAAGTTTTTGGACAAAGTAGGTCACGATAAAGCGATGCTCATCATGCATACAGATCCTACAGACCAGCATGGTCAAGATCTAGAGTACATTCTTAGAGAATTGGGAATAACTGATGGACAAGTCATGCTGTCAAAGGAAAAGCTGCCCGAACCGATTTTAGCTAAAATTTACAATATGGTTGACTGTACTATTAATATATCTGATGCTGAGGGCTTTGGCTTAGCAACCCTAGAGTCTTTGGCGTGCGGGACCCCTATTCTGGTTAATAAGACCGGGGGTCTTCAAGAGCAAGTCACAGATGGAAAGAAATATTTTGGGATCGGTCTTGACCCCACTTCAAAGGCGATCATAGGGTCCCAAAACATTCCAGCGATCTACGAAGACCGCCTCTCGGAGGAGGTGGTGGTTGAAGCCCTGGAAAGATTTTACAATTTCTCGCAGAAGGAGCGAGACAAATTGGGCGAACTAGGACGCCAACATGTAGAAAAAAACTATAGCCTCAACAAGGCCATTGAAACCTGGGATGACACGATCCAAGACCTACATGAGCACTGTGGCTCATGGGAGACTAGAAAGAACTATAAACCCTGGACACTCCAAGAGATTACCAAGAGGAAGAAAGCAGCATGAGAAAAAAGATCATTGTAAGAGGGCCAGCCCTGACGCGCAGCGGCTATGGAGAACAGACAAGATTTGCCTTGCGTACTCTCCGAGCCCACGAGGATAAGTTTGATATTTATCTAATGACTACCGGCTGGGGAAACACAAGTTGGTTAGCAGAGGACTCTGAGGAGAGGCGTTGGATTGACTATACCATTGGCAAGACCAATGTAGCAAATGCCCAACCAGATGTGGGTCCTCACACCTATGATGTGTCCTTACAGGTCACTATTCCTAATGAATGGGAAAGGATAGCAGCCGTTAATATAGGATACACAGCTGGGATTGAGTGTACAAAAATAGCACCGATTTGGGTTGAGAAGTCCAATATGATGGACAAGGTCATAGTTGTGTCAAATCACGCTAAATATGGCTTTGACAACACGGCATACCATGCCGAACATAAAGAAACAGGCCAGGTGTTTGAGGATTTTCGTGTCACCACTCCGGTGTCCGTCGTCAATTTCCCTGCTAAGACTTTAGAACCAGCAGAACTGGGGGTTGAGTTTAAAACCAAGTTCAACTTTCTTATCGTTGCACAAAATGGACCCCGCAAGAACTTGCTAAACACGACCAGGTGGTTCATTGAACAGTTTAAGGATGATCCAACAGTGGGTCTCGTTTTGAAGGTGTTCAATCAGAATAATAGCACCATGGACCGCGAAGTTACAAGCGCAGGGTTCACACAACTTATGGACTCTTTCGAGGATCAAGAGATCCAGTGTAAGATATACTTGGTGCACGGAGAGATGACCGATGAAGAGATGACTGGTCTTTATACCCATCCTGACATTCATTGCTTGTTATCCCTGTCACACGGAGAAGGGTATGGATTACCGCTTTTCGAGGCTGTTTGTAATGGCATGCCAGTGTTGGCACCAGAGTGGGGTGGTCAATTAGATTTTTTGTATGCTCCGGTTATCAAGAAAAAGACAAAAAAGGTTCGAATGCGGCCCCATTTTTCTCGGGTCGATTATGATTTGAATGTTGTTCAGGAAGATGCTCATTGGGAGGGAGTAATCCAGCCCGATGCAGCGTGGTGCTATCCAAAGGAAAATAGCGCCAAAACCAAAATGAAGGAAATGATTAAAAAGTATAACCAACATCGCGGTTTGGCGAAGAAGTTGCAAAAGCATATATTACAAACACACTCCTTTGAAAACCAAAGTACTAAGTTTGCGGAAGAGATCCTGAATGTGCTAAAGGAGCCCGAGGTCGGCACCATGCTGCAACCTATATCGGGTATCACGCCGCCCCCCGCTTCCCCACCGGTGCAGACATACGAGTAGTAGTGCAGTACGTCTTTATTGCTGATTTTTTTAAAGCAGATGTTTGCGGTGGAGGAGAGATAGTAAACGATGTTTTGATTACTTCTCTGAGGTCTCGCGGCCACACAGTGATACCCATACACTCTCATCAGGTAAATTTATTTGTACTCGAAGAATACTCCGGCAGCAACTTTATTGTAGGCAACTTTTTAAACCTGGGCGACTCCTGTAAGCGTAAACTGGCACAGGAGAAATACATCATCTATGAGCATGATCATAAATATTTGAAAACGCGGGACCCCTCCGTGTTCCAGGATTTCATAGCCCCCGCTGACCAACTTGTAAACAAGGACTTTTATCGAAATGCCCACGCGGTGGTCTGCCAAACGAAAATCCATGCAGAAGTATTACAGAAGAACTTGGGCTTGAAAAACATTATCAATGCTTCAACAAACCCGTGGACTGATCAAGAATTGGATCACATTGAGCAATTGCTGCGTACGAGTACAAAGCGCCGAGGCGCCGGCGTCATGAACTCGGCAAATGTTATTAAGAACACCTCTGGCGCCATCGAGCACTGCGTTTCTAATAAGATGGAGTACGAACTCTTGGGCCCATGCACACCCTCCGCCTTTCTTGAACAACTGAGCGAGTGTGAGAGCTTCGTATTCTTACCTACCGTTTTGGAGACTTATAGCCGTGTCATCGTTGAAGCTCGTATGTTGGGGTGCACGGTGCACACTAATCATTTAATTGGTGCCACAAGCGAGGATTGGTTTAAATTAAAGGGCGCCGAGCTTATCGAATACTTGAGAGGACAACGAGAGAGGGTAATAGACGTCTTTGTCGACACGTTCGTTGCTCCTGCAGAATATGAAGACATTACAGTTATCTTAAATGCATATCGGCGTCCTTACAACTTGGAGCGTCAAATAAAATCGATCAAGGAACAAAACCGGCCTCCTAAACAAATTTGGATTTGGGTCAATGACCACGAAGATCTAAGTGGGTTTGATTTTGAAGTTTTAGATGTTGACAGGGTATTCCGGAATGACCATAATTGGAAATTTTACGGACGGTTTTCTGCTGCATTGTTGGCGGACACGAAATATGTTGCTATTTTCGACGACGACACAATACCGGGCTCACAGTGGTTTGAAAACTGTATACAGACGATGAAGGAAACACCTGGGATTTTAGGTTCAGCTGGTGTAATTTTACACAATAATACTTATAATCCTCACACTCGCATCGGTTGGCCTGCTGAAAACACGAAAACTACAGAGGTCGATCTTGTGGGCCACGCGTGGTTTTTTGAGCGCTCGTGGCTTAAATACTTGTGGTACGAGCCGCCTACCACGTGGGATAACGGTGAGGACATGCAGTTTTCTTATATGGCCCAAAAGCATGGAGGAATTAAGACCTATTGCCCTCCTCATCCGCCAGATAACAAAGCACTACATGGTTCAATCTATGGTAACGAGCTAGGGATTGATAGCAAAGCCACTTCAACCAACTCCGCTGTGAGCCATCAGACGTTCTTCTCTGAGAGGGACTTCTGTGTGCAAAAAGCTATCGCGGGAGGGTGGCAGCTTGTACGAGAGGGAAAGTGAATGTTATTAATTAGTTTTGGTACTCGACCTGAATACATAAAAATTAAACCCATCATCGCTGCATGTCAGAAACATGACGTTAAATATAAGATGTTGTTTACGGGACAGCATGAAGATCTGTTGTCGCACCTGGACCACAATAATTTAGAGAGGATGCTGATTAAAGGCGATACCAATCGCCTCGACGCGCTGGTCTCCTCCATCCTAACCCCAAACAACTGTGTGGCCTTCGAAGACACCACTCATGTCTTGGTTCAGGGAGACACAACCTCGGCATTTGCAGTGGGCTTGGCAGCTTTTCACAGGAAGCTTAAAGTAATACACCTAGAGGCAGGGTTGCGTACATATGACCTTGACAATCCGTATCCAGAAGAATTTAACCGACAAGCCCTGTCTAGACTGGCCACGGTCCATTTGTGCCCCACGGAAACTGCAGCAGCCAATCTTCACCGCGAGAAGGTGGCAGGGTCCGTCCATGTGGTAGGGAACACTGTGTTAGATAATTTGGTAGAGATTGTACCGAAACGTACAAACAAAGTGGTGGTGACTATGCACCGCCGTGAGAATCATTCGGACATAGAAGAATGGTTTGCTACTTTCGAGACTCTAGCGACTCAGCATCCGGATCTAGAGTTTGTGTTACCGATCCACCCAAACCCTAATGTCATCAAACACCAGGGCCTACTTAAAAATGTTAAGGCTGTCGATGCTATGAAATATGAAGAGTTTATTAAGCTTTTATCTGAAAGCCACTTAGTCATCACTGATAGTGGCGGCCTACAAGAAGAATCTTCCTTTTTCCGCAAGCGGTGCATTGTCTGTAGGAAAACAACCGAGCGAGGTGAGGGTATGGGTGTTTTTGCTACGCTGTGTGGTGAACCCAGTCAACTGTCTTCTATCTTTAAGGAAATAAACAACAATCCCATTCCGGACCCGGATGAAGAATGCCCATATGGCGACGGCCGTTCATCTGAACGAATAATTGAAATTTTAACACAGGAAGGCTTGTAATGTCGCAAGGGTATGTAGAGGACTTTTTTTTCTTGCTGAACAAGCTAAAAAACGGGGAACACTTTGCGTTTACGCGGTTTTCGGATGGTGAAGTATTTGTAATGCAAAATAAGAAGGTCCTCTTAGGGGAGAGTCATGTAGAGGTAGGTGACATAAGGTATGGGTTCGGATACTCACCCGACGATTATAAAGAATTCTTACCCGAAAGGGACGCTATCGTGAGAGAAAGGCTCTTAAAAGCCTTTTCCTTTAAAAAGAAGAACTATTTTGTCGGCGGAGGATGCGCTAATTGCACGTGCGCAATCAATGAGTATATACCGTGGATGCGCGATCTCTATAATAACGGCGAGGAACATTGGACCACGACAAATTTGTTCGTTAACGCCAATTACCCCCTCTTTGTCAACAACATGGTACCAGAATTTGCCAACCATAAAGTCGTTATGGTATGTAGTGAAAACGCGAACATCCAAACACTTCCTTTTGACGTGGTAAAGGATTTTCGAGTTGGAAGAAACTGCATTGTCAACGATCATCACCTGATTGATGAGGTGTGCGAGTGGGTCCAAAACAACGACATTCAAGACCACGTCTTTCTTTTCTCCGCCAGCAGCCTTAGCGAAATATTGATTCATGAATTATTTAACATTGCGGAGAAAAACACGTATATTGATGTAGGTACCACCCTTCATAAGTGGATGGATTTATCTCTTGAACGAGATTATTTGAAAGCTTATTGGTTGGGGCACCCACTGGGAGATATATATAAATCATGCGGTTAGAATTTGTCAAAAATGAACCTAAATACTGGGAGTTTATAAGAGGGCTGCGCAACGACGGGCGCGTTAAGTATGGGTTTATCCAACAAGAGGAGATTCGCCCTGAACAGCATGTCGACTATATGATGTCTCACGGCCAATGTTTCCACCTGTGTTTAGTTGATGATAAACCAGCCGGCTTTATTCGGGTGCTGGCTGAAGACATCGGAGTATGTACTCATCCAGATTTTCAAAAGAGAGGGGTGGGCAAATTTATGGTTAATGAAATAATGCAACTGTATCCAGATGCAGTTGCAAAGATTAAGCTTGAAAACAAAGCAAGCATTAAGCTGTTTGAAAGTTGTGGATTTGTTAAGAAATACTATTTGTTGGAAAAAGAGGCCCATAAAGAAGAGGCCTAATCTTGATGCCCATTAACGATCTTGGCATTATATGGTATTCTTGAACTGTGATAAAGCTTATTAATGGAAGAGGACAGTTGGGCCACGTGCTTAACAAACGATTAACAGAAAGTGATGCATCATCACCTATTTCAACATATATTTACCATACATGGAATATTCAAGATCGCTCCAAACCTGCTCAATCGACCGAATACGAAAAGTTTAAGCTTTTCACCGATCGACATAACAAATCTAAAATTATATTTGTTTCTACCACTTCTGAAAAAGATTGCTGGTATGTACATTATAAGAATTTAGCAGAGTCATACTTGTTGCAAAATTGTGAAAACGGAATAGTTGTGAAGTTTCCAATTTTGATAGGGAGAGGGATTTTAACAAAGCTACGAAATGAGGAAGTTGAACCATATGGTGAAATGGGTCTCATTTGTATGAAAGACGCCGCAGATAAGATTTTGGAGTTGACCTCCTATGGTGGGGCGGTGAAAATTTTCACGTACAATGGTGAGATTTTAAGAGCTACGACCGTTCAGAATTTGATGTTGCTGGGAAAGACCGGGGCAGTTCAATGAGTACTCAATTTACGAACCTTACCGACGAGAACGTTATTGATAGTTTGGAGGAGCTTGTAAAAGAATGTTGGGCCAGCTACCCGCTCCCGGTACCTGACCGGGGCCAGATATGGCCCATCGCGGTCGACATTGGTGCAAATATTGGTGCATTTTCAATATATGCAAATGCATTATTCCACAAGATATATGCATTTGAACCGTTCGAAAGACACTGCAAAATCATAAGAAACTTTTGTGAACTAATGTCGATTGACAACGTGGAAGTATTCCAAAAAGCGGTAACTGGCCACTCCGGTGTGGAAGTCCAATTGAGGGCAGAAAAAGAAAATTACAGTGGAAACATTACGTGTGCGGATTTTGAGAGTGAAGATTTTTCAAATTTAGATGAAAGTTGCGAGACAGTGTCTTTAGATGATATATTTGATTTAATTAAGGTTGATAGGATAAATTATCTTAAGATTGACTGTGAGGGAAGCGAATATGAGATATTTAAAAACTTTAATTCATATGATAAAATAGACTTTATCGCCATGGAATTACATGACTTTTATGGTTTCGAATGCAAAAGAAAACTGATTGAAGAGATACATCGAACACATCATATTATTGATTTTGAAGCTGTTTCGAACGATTTCGAAACTTTTCGCCGCAGGCGCCTAGGCTCGCCCTCCGCCACATCAGAAGAATCAAAGTGGACTAGTTTGGACATGAGAGTTGATGAACAAGTAGCTAGGGTGGCCTCACCGCCCGATGAGGTTATCAAGGCACATAATTTATGGTTTGTAAGACATAATTGGTGGCCTTCAGAGCAAGTGGAAAAGAGTGTTACATAACCCATATAAAATAGTTGAAATGTTTGAGGAAGAAGTTGCCCATTACACCGGCGCGCCCTATGCTGTATCGACTGATAGCTGTACTAACGCTCTTTTTTTAGCATGCATGTATAACGACATCAGCGGCCAAGACGTTATAATACCAAGACGTACCTATTTGTCCCCTCCGCAGTCTATTATGCAGGCCGGCGGCAATTTGGTGTTCGAAGACGTTGAGTGGGAAGGGATATACCAATTTAAACCGTTTCCTATTTGGGATGCTGCAAAAAGGTTTACTTCTAACATGTATATTCCCGGCGCCTACATGTGCCTGTCTTTCCATATTAAGAAGCATCTAAAGATTGGTAAAGGAGGCATGATTCTAACTGATGATGAAGAGGCAGTTGAGTGGTTTAAGAAGGGTCGCTACGAAGGTCGCAGCCCGGTGCCCTACCATGAGGATGACATTGGAGAGGAGGGGTGGAATATGTATATGGGCCCCGAGCAAGCTACCCGCGGCCTTATGCTGATGCAGAATTACCCAGAACACATGCCGGACATTCCGGAGGATCCTCCCTATCGTGATTTGACCGAGTTTGAATTGTTTAAAGACATAGAGGTTAGATAGAAACAGGTGATAAATAGCATTAACGACATGTCTAATGAAGAATTTGACACGATATTCATAAGTCGAACTGATAACTATGCAGGCTCAGACAATCATGGCCTCTTTCAGGTTTTTAAATACTTTCAGGAGACTCTTAAGAGAGACTGCGCATATTTGTGCACCGAAGGCGCTATCTTTGAAAGAGAAAGTTTGTATAACGTGAGCCAGATTCTGCCAGCACCACTAGTGAATCCTAGATTCAGATATTCAGTTCTACATTTACACGGGCATGAGGAAACAGATCCGCTCCACTCGCAACCCTATATTGATGAGATTGATGTTACTAAACTTCCTAAGCACAAAAATATCATTCTGGCAGACAAGAGTGATTTAGATTTTCGGTTGGCCGCTAAAATTATGGAACACTTTGATTCACAATTGATTATTTATGGGTTAGTTCATAATACCCATACGGGGCTGTGTTCTTATCCAGAGGAAGCGCGTTGCGATAAGTATAAATTTGAGAGTGGGTGTTATAATTGCGAATTTGTACATCAACTAAAAGCCGATCCATCTGCGGGGCCCATTGGTGCAAATTTTCCTGAGATACAGTTTGAGGAGATGAGAAAGTTTCTAAGTTTGGATTTGGTAAAAAACAGCGATCGCGTAAAAATATGTTTGCCGGCAACATATGCAAAGCGTCAATCTCAAAGTAGCTTTTTACTTAAAGAACTCCCTCATTATATCATTCCCTTGAAGAACGTAGGTTCTAGTGATTTGCCTAATAATGAATTTTTGAAACTTAAGCGGAAGAAGAAAAAAAAGATATTGAAGGGTCTGCGTTCCGTCACTGGCCAAGATTTGAAAAATATTTGTGTGTGGTCAGGCTATGATCCTTTGTTGCCTCGCAAGGGTTTTAAATACTATATGGATTCGTTACACCTTTTAGAAAAGAAATATTTTTCCGAAGAGCAGATGCAAGAAACTGCGTTTTATTTGGTAGGTAATCTTGAAGACTTTGAAAAGTGCAAGGCATTCTTACCAAAGAAATTGCAATTTTTTGGAGCAGGGCTCCTTGGTCAGCAAGGGGTGACTGATGTTTTGTTAGCGGCGGACGTGTACGCGTGTACTACCTTAGAGGATGCGATGCCGCGCACCATACCGGAGGCGGCCGCCCACGGTACCCCGACCGTCTCATTTGACCGATGTATTGCATGGGATTTTATTGATGATGAATCGGGCGCAATTGTGGAAACTTACGACGTGGATACGTTCGCCGCAGCACTTAATGGAATTTTAACATTGAATACTAGATCTCTCAATAAGTTTAAGCTTAAAAGCAGAGAAAACTTCAACAAATTCAATGACGACGCCCGGATAAGCAGCGTGTGGGAGGAGGTTTTGGGTACCCCATGATCACATATACGCAATTAGGAAATTTTGGTAGGCTGGGCAACCAGCTTTTTCAATATGCTGCGTTGAGGAGTGTATCATTAGAAACCGGATATGAGATGAAGATCCCAGATCCGGAGCAGGTTGTGTGGCAAAACCAACGTTGTCAGCTTACAGAGTTTAACATTGGGTGTGATTTCCTGACTGACGAAGATTACCGCTCTCTAAGATTCCGTTTTACAGAACCTCACCACGCTGCGTATTGGCCTCAGGTATTTCAGATAGGCGATAACACCGATCTTGCGGGGTATTTTCAAAATTATCAATACTTTGCTAAACACGAAAAAACTGTTCGTGCTGATTTACGGTTGAGAAAAGAGTTAGATGAATATGCAGAGGAATACCTAGCAAGCCTCAAGACCAGGAATGAGAAGATCGTGAGCGTGCACATACGCCGCGGCGATCTAACAGACGGCACCAATCCTGATTACGCAAACTATTATGGGCCTGCAGATACGTTGTCTGAAGAGAGCATTTTTGGCAGATATTTCTTTAAAGCCATTGAACAGTTTGATAATATTAATTGTAGATTCTTGGTATTTTCAGGAGGCAGCCGCGCAGGAATGAGTAATAACCAAACAGATATTGCTTGGTGCAAGCAGAATTTGGACGAAGGCAGATTTTTGTTTTGTGAGGAGCAAACAGATATACAGGATTTTGCAATTATGAAGAATTGTGATCATCATATAACCACACACATGACCTCTTTTGGTTATTGGGCTGCATTCCTAAATGAAAAAGAAGGTAAGAAAGTGATTGCACCAAAAAATTATACTGTACCTGATGACGGAAGAGTAGAAAACGGGTTTTACCCCGATAGATGGGAACTAGTATGAATGGACTGAAAACGGAAATTTCCAAATGGTTGCAGGATTACCTAGAGCAGAGCGGGTTAAGTTGTTTTGTGGTCGGTGTTTCAGGAGGTGTAGATTCTGCTGTTGTTTCCACTCTGTGCGCTCAAACTGGATTAGAGACACTTGTCTTAAATATGCCAATAAACTCTAAACCAGTCAATACTAGCTTGTCGGAACTACACTGCCAGGAGTTGACAGAGAAATATGTGAATGTGTCTTCTTTGAAGATCGATGCTACCGACGCGTTTGATTCTTTCCTTACCGGCGTCACGGACCACCTTGGTACGAGCAAGTTAGCTGAGGCTAATTCGAAGGCGCGCATGAGAATGATGATACTTTACTTCGCCGCGGCAAATAACAAAGGAATCGTGGTTGGTACCGGGAACAAAGTGGAGGACTTTGGCGTTGGTTTTTACACCAAATACGGAGACGGGGGTGTGGACGTAAGCCCGATAGCAGACCTTACAAAAACTCAGGTACGACGACTGGCGAAAGAACTGGAAGTGAACCCAAGGATCATAGCAGCGCCTCCCACTGATGGCCTGTGGGAAGATGACAGGACTGACGAAGAGCAAATTGGGGCGTCTTATGAAGAGTTGGAATGGGCTATGGAAACCGAAAAAGCCCCAGAGGATATGACGGGAAGGGAGAAAGAGGTTCTTGAAGTCTACAGACACTTCAACAAAAGGAATTCCCATAAGATGAACCCGATTCCAATTTTCAGGTTGAATGTATAATGCCTATGTTGATGGAAGAGATCAAGGACTATTGGAATAAAAGGCCTTGCAATATCAAGCATTCGGATAAGAATATCGGCACCAAAGAATATTTCGACGAAGTTGAAAAAAGAAAATACTTTGTCGAGCCGCACATCCCCCAATTTGCAGAGTTTGAAAAATGGACGGCTAAAAATGTTTTAGAAATTGGGTGTGGCATTGGTACCGATAGCATAAACTTCGCTCGAAATGGTGCCAACTTAACAGTTATCGAGTTATCTCAAGAGAGCCTAGATCTGTGCAGGAAGAGATTTGACGTGTACGGGCTACAGGCGAACTTTATTCTAGGAAATGCAGAGAACTTGTCAGAGCTATTAGAGAATAACAAGATTAAAGACAAGTTTGACCTTGTTTATTCATTTGGTGTTATACACCACTCTGAGTATCCACAAAAGATAATAGACAGCGCCCACAGAGTGTTGAAGAAGAGTGGAGAACTTCGGCTAATGGTTTATGCTAAGTATAGCTTTAAGTTGTTTGATTTTATGTATCAAAGCGAAACAGTTGATTTTTCCAAGTCCAACGAAGTTATACAGTACTATGCTGAAGCGCAATTAAATTGTCCAAGAGCAATAACATACACGCGTTCCGGGATGGAAAAGATGCTCTCGGATTTTGAAATTTTGGAACTAAGAAAGGACCACGTTTTTAAGTTTGATATACCAAATTATATAAATAAAAAATATGTGGTGAGGGATGAGTTTAAGAACATGACCTCTTTTCAATATAAAGAGATGTGCGAAGAGATAGGTTGGCATTTTTTAGCGAAATGTAGGTTGAAATGAGTATGAAAAATATATCGGTTATTGGCATTGGAAAATTGGGAATATGTTTTTCCTTGACTCTGGAGAAGGCTGGCTATAACGTCTTAGGTGTTGATATTAGCCAAGAATACATCGATAAAGTAAACTCAAGAACACTTAATAGTGATGAAGAAGGGGTCGAAGAACTTTTACGGAGCTGCAAAAATTTTAAAGCTTCAACGAGTGTCGAAGAAGCGCTACGGTTTTCTGATTTAATCTTTGTAATCGTGGCCACCCCCTCTTTGGATAACGGTAGATACGATCACTCCCAAGTAGATTCTGTTGTTGAGAAGGTAAAGTCTTATGGCACCGTGAGCAACAAGCATTTTGTTGTTTGCTGCACTGTGATGCCTGGATACTGCGAAAGGGTTACTGAAGAGATCAGCCAATATGGTTACACAGTTAGCTATAACCCAGAGTTTATAGCGCAAGGTACAATTATCAAGGACCAGTTAAACCCGGACATAATACTGATAGGAGAAGGAACCAAACAGGCAGGGGATTCAATACAACAGGTCTACGAAAAGGTTACTAAGAGTGGACCAAAGTTTAATAGGATGTCGTGCACTGAGGCGGAGATAACCAAGATTGCACTAAACTGCTTCTTAACAACCAAGATATCCTATGCTAATATGGTCGGTGACATCGTTAAGAGTTACGATGGAGATCCGAAAGTTGTTTTAAAAGCGATTGGTGGTGATAGCAGAATAGGTTCTAAATACCTAGGTTACGGCTATGGGTATGGAGGGCCTTGTTTTCCAAGAGACAATCGTGCTTTTGCCCTCTGTGCAAAAGACAAAGATATGAGCGCCCTTATAAGCATAGCTTCAGATGAGGTTAACGAGCGGCATCTAGATTTCCAAATAGAGGAGTTCGTAAAAAACAATGACAACGATGAACAGATAGTGTTTGAGTGTGTGACTTACAAACCGCAGTCGACAATGATTATCGAGTCCCAGCAGCTAGCTTTCGCAGCCGGGGTAGCCAGAAGAGGCTTCAACGTAAAGATTAGAGAAAGAAAAGCAGTTATTCAGAGTGTTTCTGAAAAATATGGCAACTTGTTTGAATATGAGGAGAGATAAGATGAGCAAGAGAATACTAGTTTGTGGCGCTGGCGGCTTCATTGGGGGAGCCATGGTAAAGCGGTTGAAATCAGAAGGTCATTGGGTTCGTGGCGTCGATGTCAAAGAACATGATTATTTCAACTGCGCTGAAGTTGCGGATGAGTTTATCCTTGGAGATCTTAAAGACCCGCGATTGTGTGATGAGGTGGTCTCGGAGGATATTGATGAGGTATATCAGTTTGCCGCAGACATGGGCGGTGCAGGGTTTATCTTTACAGGGGAGAACGACGCAAATATAATGCACAACTCTGCATTGATTAATCTTAACATTGTGGGTCAGTGCGTGGATAAGGGTATAAAAAGAGTATTTTATTCCTCGTCTGCCTGTATGTATCCCGAATACAATCAAATGGATCCGGACAATCCCAAATGTGTTGAGGATTCGGCCTACCCGGCGTCACCTGATAGTGAATATGGGTGGGAAAAGCTTTTTAGCGAGCGTCTTTATCTGGCTTTTGCTAAGAACTACGGTTTAACAGTGCGGATAGCACGCTATCATAACATTTTTGGCCCGGAAGGGACATGGGACGGCGGCCGTGAAAAGGCCCCCGCCGCTTTCTGTAGAAAGGTCGCCCTTGCGCCTGATAGCACACAGATCGAAGTGTGGGGGGATGGTAAACAAACTCGGTCCTTTCTTTATATTGATGAATGCCTTGATATGACGCGCCGTCTAATGGACTCTGATTTTGTGGGCCCCGTGAATATTGGTTCTGAGGAGATGATTGCCATCAATGAGTTCGCGAGGATGGCCATTGAAATATCCGGCAAGGATTTGGGGATAAAAAACATTCCAGGCCCCGAGGGAGTCCGTGGTCGCAACTCGGACAACACTTTATTCACTGACAAAGTCGGACCGATAGAGGCGCAAGCACTACGAGTGGGAATGGAAAGAACCTATAAGTGGATTTCCGACCAGATTGAAAAGTAGTGAACAAATTTAAAAAAAACAGTATAATAGAGAGATGAAGCTAGTAGTAATAACAGGGTGTGCGGGCTTTATTGGCTCGTACGTGACGAAAGCATGCTTAAAGCGTGGCTGGCAAGTATATGGAGTAGATAATTTTACATATGCTGGCAGCCGCCAATTCATAGACAAGATGAAGAAGAAGTATGACAATTTCTTTTTCAAAGAGAAAGATATATGTGATCTCAAACATATCCCTGATTGTGATTATGTCATCAATATTGCTGCTGAGACTCATGTTGGCAACAGTATCGTAGATAGCACAAATTTTATCAGATCCAATATAGACGGCGTTAAGAATTTGTTAGACTTAATAAAGGTTAAGCCCAATAACGTCCAGCAACCACCCATCTTTTTCCATTTTAGTACTGATGAAGTGTATGGTGATATCACCGAAGGGGAACACGTTGAGGAGGATTTGTTAAACCCTAGCAATCCCTATTCTGCGTCAAAAGCGTCGGCCGATCTACTTATAAAGGCTTGGGCCCGGACCTACGGTATAAAGTACGTTATCCTGAGACCCACTAACAATTACGGTATAAGACAATATCCAGAGAAGCTGATTCCTTTGTCCGTTAAACTTTTGCGACGCTCAAAGAAGATTAGACTACACAACAGCGGTGAGCCGATCCGGAATTGGTTACACGCTAGAGACACAGCTAGCGCTGTTTTGGCTATAATTGATTCTGGCAAGAGCGATCAGATTTACAACGTGGCCGGCGGCTTCGAACAAACCAACCTTGAAACAGTTCAAAAGATCATTATGGCTTACTACAGAGATGAACCATCTCAACCTTTAATGTGGGAGGACTGTGTGGACTTCTCGTATTCTAGAAAAGGACAAGACGTCCGGTATGCCTTGAATGATGATAAGCTTCGCAAGTTGGGCTGGAAGCCAGAGATCAATTTTGACAAGCAAATAGAACAGATTGTCAAGTTCTATAAAAAAACATTTACATGGTAAAAAGGAAAAATAATGAAACTATCTAACCAAGCAATGGGCGCCGTAATGATGGCGTTGCAAAAGTCTTTAATGGAGCAAAGTGATATCGTACCTACACTGAAGGACTTTGATTTCACAAATTCTGAGGAAGGACTTGTTGTCACGAATCCGCCTTTGGTAAAGTTCGATGACGAATTCGACGACGCTTTACACGAAGCTGCTACGGATGAACCGATTGAGGATTAATGCCTCGGTACGACTATAGGTGTACTAAGTGCGAGAAAATACTCGAAGCAATCTTACCAATTGGTGAAAAGCCACAGTTGTGCAGTGAGATAAGTAAGTGCTCCGAAAAGGGCTCGATCACTAAAATATTTAGCGTCCCGAAGATTTTCCGCCCAGAAACAAACGATACCTCTGGTACTCGGGTCAGGCGCTTCATTGAAGACTCACGTGACGAACTGAAAGAACAAAAGAGAGATATGACCTCGCAGGAATATGTGGTTGAACCCAATGAATGAAATTTATTTATATATAGCTATAGCCTTGAGTGCAACAGCCAACGCGTTTTTGCTATGGTATCTATACCAGATGCTAACAAAGTATGGTTTTTTAAATACCAATATCGGTAATTTAAGATATAATATTATTGCATACGGCTCTCATCTTAAAAAGATATACGAATCAGAAACATTTTACGGTGAGCCTACGCTAGAGAGACTCCTAATACATAGCCGTGAAATTAAGGAGAACATTGAAGATTTCTGCAGAGTCTTTAACATAGAAGATGAGGAGGAGTTTGCGGAGTGGGAGTGGTATCAATATGGGACCGATCAAGAGGAGGGCTCCGATGCCGAAGAAGAGAACTAAAAGGTACTACTTTACAGAGGAGCATGAAAAGGCAGTTGTTCGGTACGCCTCGACAGAAAGTTTAGAGGTGCGCACAGAGCTCTATATACACTATATCGAACCCGCCTTTAGTGAGATGGTGGACAAGATTATTTATACTTATAAATTTACAAGTTTACCAAATATCGAAAGCCTAAGTGACGAGTGTAAAATATGGCTAACAACAATTCTGGACAAGTACGACCCAAACCGTGGCTCCAAGGCGTTCTCTTACTTTAGTGTTATTACAAAAAATTGGTTTATTCATAAGGTAAAGAAGACCGCACAACAAAACAAGCGCGAAGTTTACTTCGAGGACATATCAAAGAATCTAGAGCATACTCATCTGTCTGCCGCGATTGAGTACCCCGCTGACCGCGAGAGAGACGAATTTTGGGAACATCTGTGGGAAGAGATTCAAGGTTGGGATGTCGGTCCCAATATGAAAATAAACGAACGAAAGGTTTTTGAGGCTGTAAAAATACTGCTTTCTAACTCCGATGATATTGAAATTTTTAATAAAAAGGCTATTTACTTGTATATGAGAGAATTGACGGGCCTGAACACAAAACAGGTCGTTAACAATCTCAATAAGATGCGAGAAAAATACCGAGTATTCAAGAAGAAATGGGACGCAGGAAAGATCTAGATCTAGAAGACAGGCTAGAAGAGGCCGTGGATAATGTGAGAAGGGACAGGAATGTCGTCAATTCACTTTTGGCTGATTTGATTATGTATATGAAAAAGGATACATCTGCTCACAAAGACTGCGGCATGATTGCATCTAAATATGTTGAAACCCTCCAACGATCCAATGAACAGTTAGTTAAGATTACGAACCTTCTTTATAAGAAAGATAGCGTTGTTCAAGGCTTTACTGATTTAGACAAGGATGCGCTCTTTGATCTTATTAGGGAAGATGAAGATTCGCCTGAGGGCGACTGATGGGACAGAGAAACAGGAATTCAACCGGTAAGGATAATCTTCCCTTTTATCAGACTAATCCTAACCTGGCACCTGATTTAGTTCTCATTGATACTGATAACATCACTGAAATCACATATTTACGAGAATTAGTTCAAAAAGAGATTAATCCCAACCTGATTGATAAAGCCGGCAATTCGTTTAGTGCTTATGTTGTGCGCTATAACGATTCGACTATGGACACAGCTGGCAATACGTGTGGTCCTGTGGGAGGTAAAGGAATTATATCAAGTACAGAGGAAGGCCCACCGGAACTGCCCCCTAACACTGTTAATGCTATAATACCAGAACTGTGTATTGGGCTGCCGCTTCCGAATCGAACAGTGCAAGCCACAACACAACCCACAATCTCTGATTTATGCAATCAGAACCTTGCAGCCGCCGAGAAGTTGTGTAATGTAGCTCCTGTATTTGAGATTCCCAATAGTTTTTCTGAAACTATCCGTCCTGGTAATTTTGTACAAGTGAGCCTTTACGATAAGAAGTTTCCTTCTCGCGGCGGAACCGTACTTGACGTAGTGAAAAACAAGAATGGTGAAGTGATCATGAACCCACTTGTATCACGCTCCGCGAGAGCCCTGCAAGTTACTGAATGTTCTACGCCTTCAGGTGCCGGGAAAGACGCAACTGGGGATAACCCTCATCCTCCCACAGATACGCCGTTACCCCCTGGCGTCGAGGCTCATGGCGACCTCATTATCGTCAAGAAATACGGGTTGTTGGATAAGTTTCTTGAGCGTCGAAAGCGCCCGTTGCCACAATCAATCGTTTATCACATGACCGGCGCCCCCGCGAATTGGCAAGGAACGGTGAGGGTATTGAATGAGAGAAAAGTCTCAACACACTATGAAATTGATCGCAAAGGGATTGTGTATGAATATCTAGATCCTAGTGAGTTTATAGCTTACCATGCAGGCCGCGGCAATAATACTCTTTCTATCGGAATAGATATGAGTCACAATCCCCGGGTTCGTGAGAATAGTTGGCCCGAAAAACAAATTAAGTCTGCAAAAATGCTAACGGCATATCTTTGCAAGAGATTTTCAATTGCGCCTAGTGTTGCGCCGCCTCGCTGCGGGCCCCCTACTACACGTCAAGGGTGGCCAAGTGGATTTAGCCAAGAAGGGGACTGTGAAAAAAGCAAGAAAAAAGTCCCCCAGTTGATAAAAGAAGGCTACACTCTGTTGCGCCACGCCAATTGTACTTCAAGGCCGTGCCCTCTTGACTTTCCTATTCATTTAATGGTGCCTACGGCTGCTGAAGTAAGCGCCGTCGCCGTGGCCGATGAAACAGTCCCCCCTGAGGATGCTTGTACTGCCGGTAACCAAGACGCGCGCAAGCATGCAGCTGCACCTCGCCCACAAGGCGCCGGAGGTAAGATATTATGAGCACCCAAGAAAAGGCTGTCAAGCCCCCTAAAAACGCCGCAATCAAGGAGCATAATAAACAACAAACCGAGTGTGGTGATGAGGGGTATAAAAGAAATGTGTTTTGCGGAGCAGGCCCCGCCGGTCCGAGCCCCACTTATGTTGAGAGAGATTGCGAAAACAAGCCTCCCCTCAAGAATAATTACGGATCTTACATCTGTTTAACCAAAGATAATATGGGTCCGAGAAAACATGGATACGGGGGCAAAGGCGACACCAATTGTGCTGCCATTGATTTGGTTGTGGGAAGAGGTGCGTGCAAAAATGTTGGTAACGACAAAGCGGTCGATCCGCTTCCGATGGATGACGCAGCCCGTATATACATCTCTGAAAAATCGGATATTGATGAATACTTTAGGCTTCCGAATGGGGGAATCGGGAATGCAAAAACACGCTCAGCAGTTCTCATTAAGGCCGACGGAATCAGGGTGATCGGCAGAGAAGGCATAAAGTTGGTAACCGGAGTAGCCACAGCCGAAGAAAGAAATTCACAAACGGGCGAATGCGCCCGGCATGGTATCGAACTAATTTCAATGTATGAAGATGGCTTGGACAAAAATGGGGTCCCACTCCTGCAACCACTCGTCAAAGGTGATAATCTAGTTGCAGCCCTGAACAAGATCGTGGCCGATATCGATTCGTTGGGAGAGTTGGTGGGCCACTTTTTAAGCTCTCAAGTTGAGTTTAACGCGACGGTGGCAAACCACATACATATTAGTCCTTACTTTGCCGCTCCATCGATAGCAACGCCGATGACAACGGTAGCGGGCATTCTCCAAATGAAGCATCAGGTAGGAAAGTCTATCCCAGATTTGGTTAAAAATAAGCTCATGTTTAAAAGTGTAAAAACTAATTACTTAAGCCCTTCTGGTACCAAGTACATTCTAAGCCCTATGAACAAGACAAACTAAGATGACAACAAAGTTAGGCGATTTATTACCAAAACCAGGCGCCCCTGGCGAAACCTGGACTAGGAGTGAACAAGCTTCTTGGGAAGCAGCGGGTTCTCCTGCGCCCGACACGTATGCATACGCCGAGTGGCTCCATGCTAGTGCCACCACTGAAGAAGACTTCGCCGCCGCCGATCTCGCCCTCGCCCTTAGATCGGCTGACAAAGGCGGTAACATCGCTGCTCTGCTGGAGCAAGGATTTAAGCCAGGTGAGCGCAATCATACGTATTACAAATTTGTATCAACGAACACGCTCAACGCCGCGAAAACCCGGTTTCAGGAGCAAAACGGGCCCATCACCGGCTCAGGAGGCTTTATCGAAGAGAAACTGCTTATCGACCCAGAAGCCTCAATCAATTTTTTAGAAAACACGTATGCTATAGCAGAAAGTTCTTTTGAGGGGCAGGTGTATACCCGCTTGGCGAATGGTGAGATCGATGTAGCAGAATCTATTGGTGGTAATCCGCTCCCTGCATTACCTGCGTTTATGTTCCCAACACCCACCGCCATTCTTGCGGCATCAGGTAGCCAGATTGCGGCCGCTATTGCGGCAGTGCAGGGCACAAGCCTAGCCCAATATAAAGAGAAAGAATGGACACCCCGGCTAAGCGAGAAACCCTTTGAGTGGTGGAACACGCCCGTTTACGAACCGTGGGTAGATACAGATTACAATACTTATAACATAGCTATTACCGCCGATGGCAAACAGACCTTACCATATTTCAGTGATTCGGTGGGTTTGGCTACCGCAGCCGCCACAATTAACATTGATGCATACTTACGAGGCACAGTAGACATCAAGCCGGGCCCAAACGTAACCCCAGAAACATATGAGGAACTATTATTTAAGGGCATCAACGAGGAGCTGAGGCTCGACCCTCCCCAGATGCCGCCCGTTGATTTTATTAAGATGGCAGCGGTTGACAAATTACTACAATATTTTGACAAACAAGGCATTGGGAATTTCGACGTTGTTGATGCGCTAGCTAATAAAGCGGTTGTGTCTGATTATGCGCCAGGTCCTCGTGGCGCGGTCTTTAAGGTTACCATTCACCGTGTTTATATAGACATGATTGATAAGAACATCCGTGACAAGTTTGCATATGAAACGTTGTTTGGGCACGGCTCTTATTACAACTATTTCTGGGAACAAGATATATGGTTAACAATATTCCAGAAAAATTTGGCCAACTTTAAACAAACCATGACTGAACTGGATGCGGAGTTGCGGGGCTGGAAGGCTCAAGGGAACATAACCGAACCAGAGGACTTTTCCTTTTCTCAAGAATATGATAATTTTGAGGCATTTATAAAGGTCAACCAGAAATCCGATACAAAACTGGGCGGCGCCGTTGGCAATTATATGCGTGAGAATGAGGTGGGTTCTGCCCCTCCCATCCAACTTAAAATAGTCTATGACGATAAATACTTATTAAAGGGCCTTACAGCAGTCAATAAAGATTTCAGCGAGATGCCTCTATTTGTAGGGTTTGAACGGTTTGCCAACCTCCCAGCTTCTTCAGCAAAGAACGTTTCTTATTTGGCAAACATGTCGAGTATCGTAGATGCTCAGCGTAATAAAAAAGGGTTTGTATCCATAGCCAAACAATATATTGTGCCTCGACCGAAGTTCATTGAATTTATGGAAGCTGAGGAGTCTCCAGGGATAAAAAGCTTTCAGGAACTCCAGAGAGAAGATAAGATGCTCCAGGATCCGATCATACGTTCACAAGTATATGAACGTGCCAAGAAACGCAAATACAATCCAGGTGATCCTACTTTTACTTTTTTGGATCGCACTGTTGAGCACATAACTTCGATTGGCGGCGCTTACGACGTATTTTTAAATCGTTACGGTCTTGAATGGGTTGCAAAGCAGATCCTCGAATGTTTGATGAATATCGTAGGCTTGGGCTTCACATGTGAGACGAGACTGCAGATGGTCTTAGAACACTTGGGCGTTGAAGAGTTCCGTGCTAAAGTCCTGGTACCATATACACAGTGGGCGTCTAGTGTTGGGGGCCAGGTCGTAAGTTCCTACATGAATACCTACACTGGCGTGGGCCAGACGATTAACCAGCTTGCTCGCTTCAAAGAAGAGGATTACTATTTTAATCTTTATTTACTTGAGAATCCACCACCTGAACAGACACCAGAAGACCGTCGGCTCTTGCTATTGGCAAATAAAGAACTTGCACAAGAGATCCAAGGTCTAAGAGATACTCAAAAGGATTATCGGAACCACGCCGGCGCCTTCGTAGATTCGGCACAATACTTTGAGCGACTTAGCGATGTCTTCACGATTGACGAATTATGCGAGGTGCTGCGCGAATTACTTGATGCTATTATAGAGTTTTTAACTAATCCTGAATTTACATTGTCGGATTTCAAGTTTCCAAGACTTGTTCCCACCTTAGACTTACCTGAGAAGTTCCCCACAATAAATTTGTTTGAGGCGATTGCTCGCGTAGCCGAAGAGGCTGTGTGGACAGCGCTTGAGCAAATAGCGGTGAAAGCCACTTTGAAAATACTCGGCTTGATATCGAAAATTTGTAATGATTTGAAGTTGACAGTTAATGTTGGGTGGCCGTTTGATGAAGACTTTATTCCCTCTGATAACCCTTCCATCCCTCTGTCCAAAGACGATTTAAGAAACTTGCTGAATGATTTGTTTGGCGACACAGAAACACCCGCTTCGTTAATGGGGCCGCTAAACGAATTGTTGGGAGCCTTCGACGGAGAAACGGATCTTGTTACCGCACTAGAGAATATTTTAGACCAGATTACCAGCCAAATTAGTAGTGCAGAGTTGTGCCAATTGATTGGAGGAACTGCGGGGATAGAGTTATTAAGAAAAGTCAAGGCAGCCTTTGATGAGGTCCCGGTTCTTAAAAATACGTTCACGGACACCGACAGGATAGCGCAGTTCTTTAAGGCAGCCGGCCAACTTGTGAGCCCAGATTTTTGTGATGCACTATTGAACATTGATGATGCAATGATTGAAGACCTGTGCGATCTTCCTCCCGGGACACTCTTCGACGCGTGGCAGCAGCAAAACTCTGCAGCAGGAGGCCCTGGCTCCGGAGGTACCTCGGCCGACCAGTTAAGAGACGAACTTAAAGACTTGATGGACGAGTTGGCTAAGCAGTTAGCAAATGACGGCAACCATAACGATGCAGTTGCACCCCTTATTGACGAATGCACCCCTCCCCCTCCTGCCCCGGGCGAACCTGCAGCCCCCGGAGCACCCCCACCGGTTGTCGATTGGAAGAGAGTACCAGTAATAGAAAACGCCAACAATGTTGCCATCGATACGTTTTATCACGATGTTAATGCACGCTGGTCTCACGGCGCCCCGCAGCTGTTGAAAGCTTTAACGAGTCCAGAACTTGTTGTTAATTACGATCCTAATGGCCCGGTGGAGGACGGGGTACCAATAACCTGGACTAACCATGTTCAGCGTGTTTATATGTTCACACACGAGGATGATGCCTGGGTTGAACAGATGTTTCAATTATACCGAGATGGGATCGAAGAAAAGGCAAATGAGTTCGTCCGCTTTGGCGGCCCTTGGTGGCCACCTATTATGCCTGCAGGTCACACTACAGTCACAAACGACAACGCCTCCGCAACTCCTGCAGACCGCCTCACACCCACCGACGCCGACCGGAACGCCCTCGCCGCAGCCGGAGTCGACCAGGAACTGATTACTGAGCACATCCGTAAGTGGCTGGCGTGGTCGAAGATGGACGAAGTGCGCAACTCGGCCGGTGATACCTTTGTTCAAATGGGTTTACCCGGTCAGCTACCACCAAGCATGGCCAACGGTGGTCTTTCCGCCTTGATGTCTCTTGTCGGGTGGTCGACGATGATTGAGAAGGTTAGGGAGAATTTCCCCCCGGGGATAGTAGCACCACCAGTTCGAACCATACAAACTCGTCCAGGAAACGCTGGCCCATACACTATTTTAGATTTAGCTTCGACCTTTTTGTCGCTTGTGCCAGGCCTAGATGGTAGCATCATAGAGTTCCCTAGTCACTTAGATTACGGCAGTCGGCTAGAAGGACAAACAATAATTTATACCGTCACTTCTCCCCGGGCCGAGGGACTGGTGCCCATAGATAAATTTCGCAATCTCGCAGCCGGAAACGCCCGGTTCTCTTTGTACGAAGCTGTGGGTTATGGTGTGGGGGAGGGCATCCCCTACAGCAGCGAACTTCAAACAAATAGGACAACGCTCGCAAGCACTCTTGATTTTAAGTATCCGGCTAAAGACTTTGTTAACACTCTATCAAACAAAGCAAAAGACGGCTTCCGGCCGAATGCAGGTCTAATTAACCCAACCATCTCGGGCTTGCGCATAAATTCGTCCCCCCATGTTTCGGTCCTGGATTTGGTTGACGACGCTAATGAGTATGACGCATTTCAGCTGAAATATGAGCGCACCGTGACTGCAGAACAGCATAGAGTAGACGGACAGAGACAGGCCTTCGGTGTTCCAGGCAGTCTCACAGCGGTTGAAAAATATGAAACAGTTTATCAGGATTACTATAAAGATCCGAGAGCCTCATCTCTAAGCAAGACCCTTCTATTTATAGACTTTTTGGGCGATGCTATAAAAAGACATATTCCTACTGAGGTTGATCCTGTGGCCACCGCTCAGGCGGGCCATGGTGAGGAAGTAGGAGCGTTGTACACTCGGGCTGTGTCGGGAATGATGGGGAATGTTTTCCAGAACATGATTTTTTCAACAAACGGGGCCCCAAACCCGTTTTTCGCAAGTCCAGCAGAGTTGTCTAGTTTGGAGGTTATTCCATCTTCAAACCAGAGAGTGCAGCGAGCCCGCGGAGTTGTACCTGTCGAAGTCCAGGCGCCCGACAACAGTGTTTCACGCGTTTTTGTGAAGATGGGCTCTAAAGAGGCGAACGAAATTGCAGCACTCCCTGGTTATGATGGGCCTGACATAGGCGCCTCGGCCCCACGTGGTGATCTTCTTTCGCTCGATACGATTAAAGAGAAGGTTAAAAACGACTTTCTCTCCAGTCCCTTTTGCGAAGACCCGGATGATCCCTTTGCCAACAAAGATCTCTCTCAACTTGAAACCGCAGCTATGGCCGGCGTTGTTTACTTAATCTTACGTGTTTATACTTTAGAGTTTCTGTTGAAGATAGCCCCTGTTTTGGTTAATTTTAGAATTAGCGACATGTTCAAATCAAATGTGGTGCCATTGTACATTGTCCAAAACCTCAAGAGTGATATCAGTCAAGATGACGTCTATTACTGTGAGTTTAAAAAAGGCGTTGATAAAATTATTGGTGATATGGGAAAGAGTGGGGAGAGCTTTAGGGACCCGGTGATGGATGTTGAGATTGATCTTTCCGACGCCGCGGCTTTTGAGGAAAAGTTAGTTTTCTTATTAAAAAATCAGGTTTTGGAACTTGAAAGAGAGTACAATTATATTATCGACTCTCACAAAAAGGCGCGCCAACGGGCTCACGCTGGTGTAATACCCCCAGAGTGGGAGGGGGTGCACCATAAAAGTATAGCTGAGTCGATTGTTGATTTCACGCAGGCCGGCACCTCTATACACGATGTGCCCCCTTCTTATTTTTATAGGCCCGCCCGGTTTGATGATACCTATGAACCGGCAGTTGGTACCTTTTATTTTGAAAGGTACATGAGAGTCGTGGATAACGAGAATTCTGAAGGTTTGTGGGGTACAGCATTGAAAGTGCGCCGCGGCGGAGCCGACAGTCGTCGAAATAGCGGTAGAATAGTACCACCGGGCGCCTCGGAGGGTCATTTTGGTAATGCGACTCGTAATCAATTTTTTGATTTTGTTGGAAATGCTGACTTGCAAGATGTGGTTAACTACAATGCCTGGCAAGATTTTATGGGGGGCCAAGGCCTCGCTCTGCATGGCGGCCCCCAAGGTACCACGGTAGGTGGTTACTTCAATAAGTTGGCCTATGGTGTACGTCTTGTATACGTGGCCCGGGATGACGAGGATCTAAGCACCATTCAGAGCCTATTCCCGGATCTACAGCCAACGGAGCATGGTCAGTTAACCAATGCTGGCACCAGGTCGGCCATACGAGAAAAGGCTTTTTTGGTGACAGAGGTGGGAGACCCAGATCTCGAACGTCTCTCTCGTGGCCAAGAAGGACAAAACCGTTTGGCATCGTCTACCTTCCGACGTATTGTGATTCCATTAGCTTCACAAGAGATGGAGATCCCGTTAGATTTTGAATGGACACACGAAGTGAGGGATGTTGAGAGATATCGACACCAGTTGCCCAACGGAGACACCTTGTGGGAAACTCTCCAGCAACAAGTGATCGACGGCGAAGACTACAAACGACTGATGGAATACATAATGGCAGCAGACCGAGTATTTGGTACATCTTTTATATTTGCTGAATCCTTTGTTTCTAATAAGTATTACAAAACAGACAAAGCATTCAAGGGGTTGAAGGCGGCATTGAGATTGTTGTATTTGTTGATGATTGACGAGAGTCCCTTTGGGAACAAGTCCGGCCGCTGCGATTCAGATTGGGGCATCAGCTTAACCGGTATTGATTGGGAGAGTCTACTGGACGATATGGGCTTCAGTGCCATAGACGTCGTTTTCGATACAATTTTGGCAGCGGTGTTGGCCATCCTGCAGTTGGCTGGCTCAATGTTGGACCCATTTGGGCTGATGAAACTCATCTTGTGCCCGGTGATACCTACAGACGGAACTTTTGGCGGTCTAGGGAACCGCATCAAGAAGGAGTGGGATTGTCCGGACTTCCCATCACTTCCGCCATGGCCAGAGTTTGACGATAACTCATGCGACCCCACATCGAACAAGGAAATTGATGAGGAATGTAAAGTAGAAGTACCTGACTATTTCTCGGTCGAATAATAGGGAATAATATTTTAGTTGAAATATTTACTAACATCAAGAGGACATTAATATGGCTTTTATATCACCAGCACTGCCGTTTGAGAGGGACACCGAAGACGGTTATGTGATGAACACAACTTTGACGCAAGTATTTAAACAAAATTTAAAAAATCTAATTCTCACCGCCCCTGGTGAACGGATGATGGACCCAACCTTTGGCGTAGGACTCCGAAACTACCTGTTTTCTCAAAACTCATATGCGCTTGAGGAAAATTTAAGGTCTCGTATCAACCAGCAGGTCCGCAAGTATATGCCCTTTATTAAGTTAAGCGCGGTCAATATCGGCTTCGATGACACAACTCAGTTGTTGTCGATCTCTATCGAGTACCATATACCTGGAATAAACATAAAAGACAGGTTTGAGGTGACCAATTCAACTGTAAGAAATACCGGATTTCAAACTATTTAGGGTGGAGAGGAAAAGTTAATGCCAAAGAAGAAAGTCGCTGTCAGTTATACTAGTAGAGATTTTGTATCAATAAAAAATGAATTAGTACAATACGCGAAGAGATACTATCCTGACACCTTTAGAGACTTCAATGAAGCCGGCTTTGGTTCATTACTCCTAGACACAGTGGCCTATGTGGGAGACATGCTCTCCTTCTATGTTGATTATCAGGCAAACGAGTCGTTTTTATCAACCGCATTAGAGTACGACAACATTATCAAGCTTAGCAAACAGCTGGGCTTCAAGTTGGATTTGGCGCCTTCGTCCGTGGGCGTGGCCTCTTTCTATATTATTGTGCCAGCCAACACTATCGGCACCGGCCCAGATACAAGCTATCTGCCAGTTTTAGAGAAAGGTAGTGAATTTATGACCGCCGACGGCCGCGGCTTTATTCTTAATGAGGACGTCAATTTTGCCAATACGCGGTTTGTAGCTGGAAAAGTCTCGGCGCGCCAAGATCCTGATACTGGCAATACAACCTATTTCGCCATCAAAGCGTACGGACAGGTAATGTCAGGTCAACTTGTACGCGAAACCGCACAAGTGGGAACATTTGAGAAATTCAAGAGAGTTAGGATCTCGGGCAACAACATCACCGAAATTATCTCTGTGACCGATTCGGACGGTAATGAATATCATGAAGTTGATTATCTTTCTCAGGACGTAGTCTATAAATCATTAAAAAATAGGGGTACGAATGCAGATTCTGTACAATCGTTGTTGACCGCAGTACCCGTCCCTCGACGCTTTACAGTGGAGCGCCAGCGTACTCAGGTATATCTTCAGTTTGGTTTCGGATCCGATTCAGAATTAACTACAAAGTCTGTGGCAGATCCGAGCAACGTTGTGCTGGATGTGCACGGAAAGGACTATTTCTCTGACAAGACTCTAGACCCAAACAACCTGATTGCAACAGACAAGCTCGGAGTGGGTCCCTCCAACACTACGCTGACAGTTGTCTATAGAGTAAACAACAGTTCAAACATGAACGTTGCCCCGACAGCACTAGACACTGTTGCTAATCCCTCGTTTCGTTTTCCCAACTTTGCAAGCCTTTCGGCAAACGCCGCAACGGCGGTCATGAATTCGCTAGAGGTTTCGAACGAAGATTCAATTGTGGGTAGTATTTCATACCCTACCTCAGAGGAGTTGAAGCATCGTGCTTTTTCTCACTTTGCAACCCAGAATCGAGCGGTGACGAAGCAGGACTATATAAGCATGATATACAATATGCCGTCTGATTTGGGGGCTATCAAGCGTTGTAATATAGTGCAAGACAAAGATTCATTCAAGAGGAATCTAAATTTGTATGTTATTTCGGAAGACTCTTCTGAGAAACTTGTTGAAACTAACTCAACTATCAAACAAAATTTAAAAAATTGGTTAGCTAGTGTTAAGATGGTCAATGATACTATAGATATACTAGACGCACGTCTGGTTAATCTGGGTATTGAATTTGTGGCGATTGCAGACGTGGAAGCAAACCGATTTGATGTGTTGAAAGATGTTCAGGACGCCTTGGCTGAACATTTCGAAATATTGCCCAATATTGCGCAGCCGTTCTATATCTCAGATATCTATAATGTAATTAATGATGTAGGAGGGATTGTTGATGTGGTAACAGTTGATATTACTAAAAAGGAAGGGAGTAACTACTCAACCGTCTCTTTCGTGATCGAGGACTACCAAAGCGCCGATGGAAGGTACATCGCATTTCCAGAAAACTTTATCTGGGAGATTAAGTATCCTGATAGCGATATTAAAGGGACACTCAAGTAATGGCGATTAAAAGGTATACGGCTGGCGCCGACAACACGATTACAAATGCTTTTGAGAGCAACCTAAGCACTCGCGCCACTGGATCTAATATGGGCCGCGCCGACATCTTGGAGATTTTCCATATTTTCGGTCAGGAATCTTCCACATCACAAGAATTGTCCCGAGCTATCATTGAATTTCCAATAAGCACAATTTCTACCGATCGAACAAACGAAGACATCCCAGCTAGCGGCAGCGTGACTTTTTACCTACGCATGTTTAACGCGCCCCATGGTTCATCAATTCCCAGGGATGCAACATATACCGTAATTGCTTTATCTCAATCCTGGCAAGAAGGTTATGGGATGGACATGGAGGCTTACTCTAATTTAACGTATGGCTCTACTGGTTCAAACTGGCTGCAAGCTAGCGATCTTTTGGTCGCCGCTACCGGTTCCGTGACGGCGATAGCCACAGCAAATACTGGGATGAACGGAAAAACGCTAATCCTCAGCGGCACTGATGGCACATCTTATACAGCCACTTGTGATACTTCTTTGGCCCGCGCCGCCTCAACGGCAACTTCGGTGGGTCTTTCGGATATGAGTTCTGCGGCCAACTTAGCCAATGCGGTCTATAACACACTCACGGGCGCCCTAGCTGCAGGCTCTGTTCCGATCAGCGCGTCCTGGGATGGTTCAAGTGCGATTGTTACACTGTATCAAACAGAAGCCGGTCAAATAGGTAACACGCACATTAATGGTACCTTAGTTGACGGCACGACGTACGCTAGCGCGTCGATGAATACGGGGTCGGTACAAGGGTTTTACTCAGGTTCCCAATGGACACCCTGGTTTGACACTGAGGGGATCGCAACAGACGGCGGTTCTTTCAATGAGATAAAGAATGCCTCCACAAGAACGTGGTTTGATGTGGCAATGCCAAATGGCACTGAAGATATAGAACTAGATATCACCCCCCTCGTTGAAGATTGGATCAAAGGCGGAGCCACCGCTGGCCTTAGTAACCATGGACTGTGTGTGAAGCTGACCTCTAGTCTGGAGAGTAGTAGCGTCTCGCAGTACACTAAAAAGTTTTTTGCTCGGGGGTCGCAGTACTTCTTCAAACGCCCTATTATCGAAGCTCGATGGGACTCTTCGGTATCCGACAATCGCGGCGACTTTTATTTTAGCAGTAGTATCGCGACAGCAGCCGACAACCTTAATACGCTGTATTTATATAACTATGTCCGCGGCCAGTTGCAGGAAATCCCGAACCTCACTAACAAGGCTATCTTTGTAAGCTTGTATTCGGGTTCTGATACTAATACAACTCCCGGTACAAACAAGTTAGAATTGAGCGTTGGCGGAGACGTCGCGGCCGCAGCAGACTTGAATGCCACAGGGGGCATCGTTTCCACAGGCATCTATTCAGCCAGCATTGCTGTGACTGGTACAACTGCTTTGACACGAGTTTTCGATATGTGGCATAACGATACCACGGAGTTCCATACTGGCTCCTCTGACCCTAAAGTTTTTCAAGCCTCGAATTATAATCCTAGCCCAGATATCGTTAGTAGTATGACCAATTTGAAGCCGTCTTATAATAAAGAAGAAAAGAATACAAGATTCCGATTATTCACCAGGCAAAAAGACTGGACTCCTAATGTATATACAAAAGTAACACAAGAGATCGCGAATTATACCATTGAGAGCGTCTATTATAATATTTCTCGCACTATAGACGAGTTTGAAGTTGTAGCATTTGGTACAGGAAGCGATAATTATACCAAGTTATCTTATGATGTTACGGGGAGCTACTTTGATTTCGATGTCAGTATTTTAGAAGCTGGCTACTCCTATACAGTCCGATACCTCTATTACCTTAGCGGAAAATATATTGAGAGCAAAGAGAGTTACAAGTTTAGAGTAGAAGAATGAGCAGCATAAAAGATCTGTTTAAGAAACATAGTAACACGACCCTGGAGGATAAAAGCCTTGAGGCCGTGGCCACCGAAGTAGAGTCGGTAGGCTATATAAAAGATTATCTTAAGAAGAAGAATCGGTTCCTCCCACACGTAGATTTCTCATCAGCGTCAAATTTTGTTAAATACGGTTCAGCCGAGAAGTATTATGACGATTCGATTAATCGTATTTTAAAAAACTATCCTTATGATGGTTCACACCAAGAAAAATTAGAGTGGGAGAATAGTTCTTCCGGTGTTGATTTATACATCTTTAATAATGAGTATCCTCGCACGAACGGGTATGTTACTTTTGGTGGTAACCCTTCTACTGGATACGCAATTGATTCGGCCCAGCCCGGCAATCCGACCAGTAAAGAGTATATTATTTTTTACGGAGGTCCTCATACCGCATCCAGCGGGATGACTACGACACCTCTTTACAAAACTTTCAGTGGTTCCAATGTCTGGTCACCGACTGAAAATCAAGAATCTAACTTAAAATTCGATCTCTCTTCAGGCGCCACGATGGAGTTCTGGGTAAAGTTTGGAGATTTAGATCCGGACGTCACCACTCAAACTCAGGTACTCTTCGACCTTTCTAACTCCCAACTTTCTGGGTCCGACGCCTCCTCACCGTATGGGCGCTTCTACGTTTATTATTATAACAATGGTGCGGCCGCAACTAGTGGGCTCAAGGCCAGCCTGCAATCTGGAAGCGTTGCAACTTCTACGATGTTGTATTCCATCTCCGATGGTTTGACTCTGACAAGCACCGGGTCTTGGAATCATTATGCTATCACTGTCGTTAATGACGGATCTGATTTAGCATATCAGGTTTATGAAAACGGAACCATCGTCAATACAGTTACCGAGACTGGCCAAGCTATCAATGAGATCACTGGTGCCCTGGTAGCTACTGTCGGCGCCCTGAACAGCGCCGCCTATACTACTCCTGGTGTCACAACTGGTTCTATTGGTTGGTATAAGACCTCAGGTTCCGTAGACGAATTTAGATACTGGAAGACTAAGCGTGATGCACGACAAGTCGGCCGCCATTGGTTTTCCCAAGTTGGCGGCGGCACCAACAGCGACACAGCTAACACACAATTAGGTGTTTATTATAAGTTTAACGAGGGGATCACCGGGGATTCAAGCTTAGACTCAGTGGCTCTCGACTTCTCTGGCAGGATTACTAACGGTACGTTTGCTGGTTATGAGGCTTTGTACTCCAGGAATACTGGGTCAGCTATGATCGAGTCAAGTGCCTCTGCTATAGAATTCGAGGATCCAATTATCTACGGTGATCACCCCAGCGTGGTCAGTTTGCGCACCAAGCTCTTGGCCACTGGGTCAGTTTATGACTACTCAAACCCGGCATCTCTATATAATACGATTCCGGCCTGGATTATCGAAGAAGATTCTGGAGCAATCAAAAACCTGACTCAGGTTATCTCTAGCTTCTTTGATAGCATGCATCTCCAGATGGAGGCATTGCCAGCAATACGCGAGAACGTCTTGTACACTAGTGCCAGCGCCAAACCCCTTCCGTTCGGGAAAGAACTGCTTGAATCGGTCGGATTAATTGCACCTGAGATGTTTGTCGACGCAGACATTATAGAAAAGTTGGCTGCTCGCAACGATGAGAAGATCTTCGCAGACGATATTTACAATGTTAAAAATAGAATTTACGAAAACATTTACAATAACTTAGTTTATATCTATAAGTCCAAAGGAACAGAGAAATCCTTCCGCAACTTAATACGCTGTTACGGCATTGACCGAGAAGTTATAGATTTAAAAGTATATGGAAGTGATGTTACATATAAAATTCGAGATAACCGAAGCGCCGGCGCAACAAGAAAGAAGTATGCTGACTTTTATCACCCCGATCGGTTTAATGCGGTAGTATACCAGCAAACTGCCAGCGCGAATGCTAATTCAGTACCTTTTATTACAGGGTCTGGTCATCTTACAGGCGGCTGGGGTATGACGTTTGAGGCTGAAGCTATTTTCCCGGCCCCTAAAAAGGTCAGCGAGACAAACTACTTTATCAATGATTTTGCAACGGCGTCTATTTTTGGTATACACACGGTTAAACAGACGTCTGAGTCTGAAACGGGCGCAGAGGTTGCTTGGAACTCACCAGACGTGGCCAACTTCCAAGTATTAGCTGCCAAAGACTATACCCCGGGCGCCGAAGATATTTCGGCCGGCGCCGCGCGATTCATCTTGACTGGTTCTGCGGGTGGGTTCTTCCATCCGGCTCTCACGTCTTCGGCGATCCCCGGCGTTTATGAAAACCAACGTTGGAACTTCGCCGTCAAGATCGGCCCGTCTTCATATCCACTATCTTCGGAGGTATCGGGAACCTTACCAACAAGAGACAACCAACCATACAAAGTTGAATTTTACGGTGTTAATCTGAACTATAATCAGATTGAGAACGAGTTTTACTTAACTGCCAGCATGGATGGGGACTACGCGAAGCAATTCATGACGTCCTCGAAGCGTGTTTTCGTTGGAGCAAACAAGACGAACTTCCTGGGGGGGGCCCTACAAAAGTCAGATGCCAAGATTTCCTCTGCACGTGCATGGCTGGACGTACTGGACAACACAACCATTCTGGCTCACGCAAAGGATCCTACTAGTTTTGGTGCTGCACACCCTTATAGAAATGCGTATGTTTTCCAAGACTGCACTGGCTCTTATCTTCCTTCAATAGAGACCCTTCTGTTGGATTGGGATTTTGCAACCGTGACCGGCTCTGATGCCGGCGACGGAGGAACAGGATACACAGCAGGGTTTGCGGTACCTGATGTATCCTCGGGTTCCGTTACAGCCATCCCAGGTGGTACAAACACTTATGGGTGGCTCGGTCCAATGCTCAGATCCCAACACACAGGTCGTGGTGAGGACTACTTAGCCAACCAGACAACTGTCGTGGACACACAATTTTTGTATGCCTCAAAACAAACATTACCCGAGTACGTTGATAGTTCAGAGATGGTAAACATCCTTTCGCAGGACGACGTCAATTTCACTCTCGATTCCAGGCCAACTAATTATTACTTCTCGATTGAAAAGAGCATGTACGAGGCAGTCTCGCGCCAGATGATTGATTTCTTTGCCACTATTAAAGACTTCAATAATTTGATTGGAGACCCCGTTAATCGCTATCGTCAAGAATATAAGATCTTAGGAAAGCTTCGTCAGCTATTCTTTGAAGGGGTGTCCAATAGTACTATAGATTTTGAAAAATATCTAGAGTATTACAAATGGATTGACAGTTCTCTGACTCTGATGTTGGTTCAAATGATTCCAGCGTCGGCAAAATTCTCTGAAGGTGTCCGCACCATGGTGGAGAGCCACGTACTCGAAAGGAATAAGTATTGGAATAAGTTCCCAACACTTGAGAGCAAGTTCTCAGATCCTGAAGACGCCGCTCGCGGTATTAACGAATTACTATATAACTGGAAATTTGGACACGCAGCCCCATCGAAGGGCGCCTCATTTGCTGATCTGTTAACATTAACCGGTTTCAGCGACAATGATAAGTTTACAGTTAATGTTGCGACAGACACCGGCGTATCTGGTACCGATATAACTGTCAAAATGGTGTCTGGAACCCCATCTTCCGGAACCGCGAATCAGGTAGAAGTTAGCACGGCTGGCACCGCCGCCGCAATTCTTGCTCGACTCGTTATCGCTATAACTGGAGGCACTCCGTCACCTTCTAATTCTGTCGCGTATGGAACAGGGGCCGGTGACGCGACTAATGGTGTCGCAGGCATTTCCGCCACGCTCGGAACCAACCCAACGATAACTGTAAGTGCGACCAGGATCGGATCTGCAGGTAATGAAATTGTGTTTACGGATGTCGTGGGGCAGATGGTTGCTGCTGGAGCCAACGGTTCTTCTCCAGCAAAATTGACTGGTGGTATTGGAAATCAACAAGACGTTAATTGTTTCTGGTGGAAGGAGCGCGCCGAGCGCACGATTGGGGCAATCAGCGCTTCTGGGAATCCCGCAGTCAACGAGAACAGGACTGAGTATCTGTCTGCTTCATTGCAAGTTTTAAATCGACGGCTTGACTCGCCCTACAAATTCAGCGCTGTTGAGGTACGAAATATAAAGGGGGGTTCTAACGCCCCAACAAACGCAAAAGAAAAATCAGTACTATCAACGTTCGACAACGTTAAGGATGAAGATTCTACACAACTTTACCATGATTACGTATATATCTCAGGTTCCGATCTCGAACAAATTGAAGACTGCGATGACGTCTTAAAGCCAGTATTCACAGACGCGTCGGGCAATCCGGCTGCCAAAAAGAGGATATCGTATTATACTCACACTGGCTCAGCTAATGATGGATCCCCGACAGAGGTTGCCAAAGACAGCGCTCCATTTACGTTTTATTCTTCTTCCGTGTCCACAGGGTACGTTAAGGAGATTCAGGATGTTGCGGGCTTTGAAGGAACCGCACTAACCAATCTTCACAATGATTCATACGGTCCTGATTATGAGATACCACTTCAGGGTCCCTTCACCGAGAAATACGTTGGAGGCTACCAATATCGCCACGTAGACGTGAATTATTCATCCTCGGAACGCGATCTTAACACGAGGTACGACCGTCCTGAAGGTTTCCGCATAATAATGGGCGATGAGGTCGGCTCCTCCCCCGGCACTATAACTGTTGCTGGCGGTGCTATTGATTTCACAGGCTCTGCCGCCGATGCGAACGCTGGTTTCGCCAACAGAACAAGGGAAACCTATGCCAAGCGCCCGGTTAACATTGCAAACATTCAACAAGTTACAAGCTCTGGTGTCACAAAGATTGGCAACTTTGATCAGAATTACCAAGTGGTGCAAACAAGCGGAAGGAGGATTAACAACCTTTCGATAGAGAACCTCACGATTGCAAGTAGTGGCTCATCCTATGTCACTGGAGTTATTGATTATACTCTTCCCACCCGCACTACAAATAAGAGCGTTTTTGTCGAGAGATTCAGCGCCCCAGGTTCATCAGAGGTGATGGCGAGAGGAACACGAGACTACACTTCAGAAGAGTACTCTCCATACAACGCGCTTCCGTGGCGTAACCTCACGGTTCGCCAACCATTAAACTCTCTTTTTGCACAACACGCCGCTAAGTATGGGATGAAAGCAAATACGCTTTCAAGCTCGGCCCAATTAGATAATGTTCAGCACTTAATATCTGCCTCATATCATAAAGTTAACCAAAACGTTGCCAGAAGGTATGAGAATGATGCTCGGTGGTATAGCAATTATTCGATTTATTTTGATGGAACAAATGACCTCTACTTGTCTGGGTTGGCTATATCTGAATTAGGACTTCAAAACTCTTCTTTTTCTACTTTTGCTTGGATAAAGGTGCCTACTTCACTTTCGCAAGATGGAGTGGTTTTTTTCATAGGACCCGCCGGCGGCGGCCTCGACACCATACATCTCCGGGCTGAGGAATCCGGCGGCACCCTTGGCCGATTTTTTGTGGAGGCACAAAATGGCGCGTCTGCTATTAACTCTAGCACTTATAGTGCTCAGGCGGGTGAATGGATGCACGTAGGCGTGACCGGTCGCTATAACGGAGATGGTGGCATTACCTATTCTACTCTTTATGTGAATGGAAAGGCAGTAGCTAATGGCGCCGTATCGGCCTCCTATGCTGGCACGTCCAAAATTGGGATCGGCGCTGAAGATACCGGCATGACGTCGGAATTTAAGGGCTCAATAACCGATATTGCATTTTGGAATTCCGAACTTACAGGAAGTGATATCACACAACTTTATAAGTTTGGTGCCAACCAAGCAGGCCCCTGTGACCTCAACCAACATCCATGTTCTGGGACGCTGGTCGCTTGGTACCAAATGGGCAATGCTCCTTATATGGACTATGGAATTAATGCGGAACCATACATGCTGCGGGATAGTTCACGCTTCGAATCGCCGGCGCTCCCACATCCGGATGCAAACAACAATCCCCAGTTATTCGTTGACGCCCCTCTTGGTTCAATAATCCCAAGCCCGGGCAAGTGGGAGGCTGTCAAGGGGGGTATGGGTACTTATTTTGATGGTACAAGCGGCATGTATAAAGCGAATCTGTATGATATCATCCAGGGGCCGAGCATCGGCTACAACATCGATTTTACGATTGGTTGTTGGATAAAGGCGGAAACCCCCTCTGAGGATTACGGTACTGTCTGGGCGATTTATGATGAGGGGGGCACCGGCCTGGAACTCTTGTTGTGTGTTCGAAAGAGTGATGGAAAAATTGCTATTTATGAGGAGGAAGGTGATATCCCCGCATCCCCAGCGGCAGTATCGACAAATTCTATAGTCGATGGTGAGTGGCATTTTGTCAGTGTACTGCACTACGACTCCGGCCGCACCGCTGCTTTGTATATCGATGGAGTTTACGTCGACGAGGGAGGTTACTTTAAAATTACTTACAGCGGCGTCCCCAACCTGTGTGTTGGCGGCTCGCCCTCGGCCTCTGCCGACGGATACGGCGACGCCAATCCCGGCGCCTTCTTTAAAGGCGAAATGGCCGGTATGCAAGTCTATGACGAATATCTCTCCGTCACTGCGAACAAACATACGTGTAGGTATATAGGTTCTGATTCATACACATTTGGTCTCGTTAACCCTTATCAGTCTATGAGAGGCATCCTCGCCGCCGGCCCCGAACTGGGTATTTCCAGTTCCTTAAAGGCGTGGTGGAGATTTGGAAACACCCCCGGTGACACACCTGATTTGATAATCGATGGCGCCACGGGTAGTTTCCCCTTGATCCCTCACGACTCAGTCGCCGCCGGCTTCGTGCGCAGTTCCATGACTGCTAGCGGCCGCACCGTTGCAACTCTGGGCACGCGCATTTATGACAATATGTTTGTGCAGCATGCCATTCCTCAATCTGATTCACAATATATGTGGATAACTTCTTCGATGTTAAGTTCGGATGCGTTCGGATACACAACTTCTTCAACGGACATAACGTTTCTTAGTAGCAGCGATCTGGGTACGTACGTGGACCCCGACGACGCCCAGGCGCGCCGCCGCTACGCCACCCCGGTAGCACAGAAGGGCGCTGACCAATTCATTCATGATGATTTCGTGGGCCTCAATACCAACCTTTATGAGCCAGTTACTTCGAGTACGAATATCGCAGGGTATCCTTTGAGCTATAGTTGGGGCCTTCTGGGCGAGCGCGCCGACCAGATATATCAAGGAGGTTTGGTAGATATATGGTCAGCGTTCCCGGTTTCCACACGGACGGGGGGCGAAGTGAGAATGCTCAACGGACTCTTAAACCACCGAAACGGTCCCTATCAATATCCCTCATGGAAACAAATTAGAACAGGTGAGCATCCAGTTGCTAGGCAACATAAGAAAGAGAGTCAGCTATCTGTTCTTCCAATTGCACGTCAAACTATAAGGCAGCTTGGCAGCGATTATGACCACAAGTATAACGCAGATTCGCGTCGCAACTCCTTCGCGGCCCGCTCAGCATACATGATTAATGCTACACAGTCAATGGTAACGTCTAAGTACAAGCCATTAATTCATGAGATGGGCCCCCAGCGCTCGCCGAACGAGATTATTCTTACTGATACTTTCTCCAATCAAATGGAGACGTTTAATGAAGAAGTCAATACTGCTCTTTACACTTACTTATTGCCTCGTGATGTGGACGAGGTTCATACAAATATCATGGACGCCACCAAGAACGGCTATATGCCACCGGAACATGCCTTGAGAAAGTTCACCTATCAGGAAACAATCTTCCCTCGCGGCAAGAACGCTTTCTTGGCCAAAGTCAGACAGAGAGAAGCGTTTATTGTTGATTTCTGGCACCCACTCAGCGGCTCGCGCACGCCAACGAACTGGTACGACGTCTACACGCCCGCCGGCGACTTGATCCCCGCCGCCGAGCGTTACTGGCGCTATGTAAACTCGCAAGGATGGCCGATCGGGACCCAGAGTATATGGGTGTTGGATGCTCGTTATAACGGTCACGTCTCTGGTGCATCCAATGTCCCGTCCTCCTTCGGGAGAGCTGGTGAGTTGCAGAATCGATATAGTATTGCGTATGGCACATCGAGCGTCGAGCCCGGCGACTCCGAAACCCATTTTGGCTTGGGCGTGTCTTACAATCGCGCCGGTGTTCCGGGCCCCGATGCGGGAACATTTCGAGGTCTTGCTGGTGTACGATGGACAGCCGGCGCCGAGGCGGGGAAGAATCCTTTCTACTATGAATCGTATGATGCCTATGCGGCTGATATTCGAGTTAAAGCTCCGGATTATACAATAGTTCCTGAGTTCCGAATTAGCGATCACATGGCTTACTATATTACTGAACGCAATGGTGAGTTTGAGCCCCACTCGGACCCGTCCCGGGCCCGGCCCCCGACGCCTCCCACCTGGGGGTCGTTCGGCCGCGGCGCGCAGGTGCACGAAGAAGTGCCGGGGATGTTAAGCTTAACTGGGGCGGTACTCAATAACGCATTGCCCGCCGGCGTTGTTGCTAGTAGTTCAATGGACGGTTTCTTTGAAGAATATTCTTTGACAGACATGTTAAAGTACTTTGATGTGTTAGATGATATAAACGAAGGTACCGACATGAACCCCACGCGGTTAACCCTTAGTTGTCGAGCGATCAAAAAGTTCTTGCCGTATAACGGCTTCTATCCAGCACAAAGAAGTGTGCAATTGGCTACTTTATTCTCGCAGTCTTATGGGCCGGCAATGAGTTGCAGCGGCGCGCCTTGGCTAGCTGGCGGCCGCGGAATAGCACCGCTCGGCTTCTACCCCCCGGCCGATCAGCGTTTCCGAGCGGCCTTACAGCCTTTCTTCGCTCCTGGCATACTTTATAATACAATCAAGTCGGGTCTCGCCGTTGACTGGCCAATCTATACTGGTTCTGATGACTTCTTAACAGACCCTACAGCTAAAGATGCCGACTACAATGCGTACGTCGGGAAGAACGCCTCTGGTTCTTATATCTGTCTTAGCGCTAGTTATCGGGCGCCCTTCGAGTCCCTGCTGGAACCAGAGAGAGTCTTGAATAACATACGAGATATAGAACAACAATATATTGATGCTGACCACCCCACTCGTGGTGTGAACGAACCTGAGATTAATAGGACCGAGATAAATGCTACCGCATCTCTTCATGGTTCCTTCGATAGTCGGTATAAGATGGCGATGCACAATTTCTTGGCCGAAACAATTGACTTTTTCTTGAAGGATTCCACTCTTACTTCTTTGGTCTCCTTGCCTGACGGGGATGCAAATTTTGGTAATACGGGAAATTCTGTCGCTGATGTTTTTTCTATGGACGTTATAATTTCTCAAAACGTATCTACGGGTAGCACTCCTGGACCCCTTCCTGGCCCAGCGCACATGGGGTCCGCGCCCGATCCATCGACGCTAAACTTTCCTATGATGTATAATCAGATCCAGGGCAAGGGCGTCGCCGGCGAGACGGGCTGGACTGACTACACTGGTCTTGCATTCGGGCCCCCGGTTAATTCTTCCAAAGAAATGACGGACGGCCTCAACGCTGCTATTTATAACTGGCAATGTTTTCCTTTTACTCCTTCTCATCTTTCTTATCCTTCTATTGCTCGGCTTGAGTTTGTACCTTTCCGCGGCGCCGGCGAGGGGCAGGTCTATTCGTTGGATGAGATCCTTTCCAATATGACTGTGAAATATTATCATCTTGACGGCCTAGTTGATCCTGTTGGCGCCTTACAGTTTGGCCCCGCGTGGGTGGACGGCTCTCAAATAAGCGCATCCCTTAATATTTCTCAAAACCCTGCAGAACTGGTAAAAGTAAGAGCAAAGGATGTATCATTTGGTGCGATATCAAGAGCGCCAGAGGGGCTCTCCGATTCTGAATCGGAGGTATTGGTAATTCAAAGTCGCTTTGAAACGCCTATCTTGGATTTTAGATCGTCTTCTTTAGCAGCTAGGGGGATTTATCCGCAGCCCCCCATTACTCATACTGATGCCAACAGTATCGTAACTTTTGGCATGTGGCACCAGTATGGCGCCACGCCGCCACCAGGCGAAGGGATCTTTTTAGAAATTAGGGATAGTGTTAATGCTGATGTATACGACCAATCGCTTCTACAGTGGGGGCGCCTCTATAACCTAGATACGCCACCCGTCCGGACAGCCGTTACAGGCTCGCTCGTTGATTTGATGGGTTTCAAGCGTGGAGCAGAACCGCTTGGAAAGCCTGCAATTGAAAAAGAGATCAAAGAGGCCGTTGTAGCAATTCCGTATCAAGAGACTCCGGATGGCAAGGATTTCTATCCCATTTCTACACAAGACGCGCACTTTGCTTTGTCGCTTCTGGAAGAGAACACGGTTCTCCCTACTTCCAATCCTTATTTCGAGTTAGCCGAGCAATTTCGAAAAATGGGTGAATATGTCATGCCACCCCAGTTTAATTGTCTCTATTACGATGGTTGGCGCGCCGGGCCACAAGGCCAAAATCGCCCTGGCACGGTGCTACCTATTTCGATGTTTATATTTGAGTTTAAACACCAACTAACGACTCTTGACGTTACTGATATCTGGCAAAACCTGCCTCCATCAATCCATGAGAGGATGGAGACAGCCACGGCTACGATTAGTGACGACCTCTTACTCAATGATCTTATTCACCTGCAACGACACGGCCGCACCCGCGATATCCGAAATATTAAATTTATGGTGTTCAAGGTTAAACAGCGCGCCAAGATGAATTATTACCGTAAAACTTTGGACAGCGCTGATGACGCTCGCTTTAGTTACGAACAGCTTTTCGGCCGGCCCGGAAGCTCGAAAAGCGCAGAACCACCATACAGTTACAACTGGCCGTATGACTTCTTCTCCTTAGTTGAATTAGCTAAGATAGACGCGTCTGTCGAGTATACAGCGGACGCGCCTGCGCCACCCCCGGCTCCCGCCGGCGACATCGCTGGGGCTGCCGACGGAGGGGATGAATAATGTCGTTTTATAATAAAAAAGAAGATGTCATTGATATTGAGTTAACCACTCATGGTAAAAGACTTTTGTCTGAGGGCAAATTTAAACCTGTCTACTACAGTTTCTTTGACGACGACATTATTTACGACGGAAATGCCGGCGGAGTAGCGGAGGCTCGCAATGATTCACAACCCCGCATCACAGGTTCTCTACGAATTAAAAACCAGGTAAACTATGTGGGCGCTGAAACATCGGTTAAACAAGTGATCAACGAAGTGCGCACCGAAAAGCCTGAAATTAATGATACTGATTTCATACCATTTCAGAGCGTGAAAGAAAAAGAATACGCCTTGGGTCCCCCACTTGGTACCGCCAGCCCAGCTAGCGAATTTATACCCGCATGGAAGGTTAGTGCCTTACGTAACCAATTTGATAGTGCGTCATCATATCTAACTTCTAGCGTTGTTGCTGATCGTCCTGGTGGTCCCCCAGCCCACCCTTCACGACGTATTCCACAGGTTACGGCTAACCTGAATTGTGTATTAGAGACTGTCCAGAATGTTGATGATTGGGGGTATGAGGATTCTGATGACGTTGAGATAATCCACGTATTCAATGATCGCAGTGCGATAATCTTTAAGAAAGAAGATCTGATCTTAGACTTATTTGAAGTTCACGGTGTCTTTTCTAAAGAAAATTTTGATATAGAAGTAACTGAGCTTAATGGTACTGTTGACTTTTTGAACAACGAGCGTGCCACAACCTGTCATTATACCGGTTCGGCCATGTCCTTTGCCAGTGACGATGCCAATCTTGCAATAAATCCTGTTCTAGATTCTACTTATGTTGAGTACTTTTTAGATATATTTGTGGACAAAGAAATTGACCAAGATATAATGTGCAGGCTTAAGCCAGCCGATCCAGCAAAGGGTATTTTTGATAAACGAAGTGTGGAGTGCACTACTGATGACGACGCAAAGAATGAAGACGTTTATGGTATTCCACTCAATGAGGAGGACGGTCTCGGGCCGTGTGAGGATTAGCAATGGCGGATTATCTTAATGCTGTAGACTCCACAATCCCAGAAGTCAGGGTTCGACGTATTTCACTTTCTTCGGGTGGCAACACGATTATTGAAGATAACCCTCATATTGTGGAGACTGGGTTTGAGGGCCCTAACCCTAGGGCAGCAGAGACTGCGGCAAGGATAAGCAACGCCGTAGATGATTTTTATGATATTACCTCGCCAGCTTTGACGGCTGATGAACGTCGGGAGTATATCGCTCGCGCGTGGAGTGGGGATCCTAATCCACGTCTTCATCGCCCCTCCGGCACCTACCTGGAAATGGTTAGAGACTTTTCACGAGATAACGGGCGCTACTTACAAATTTTTAGAAACTGGGCCTGGGCGCGCCTTTCAATTGATTCACGTCCCGCAGCTAACCGCTTAGCTCACTGGGTGGAAATCTTTAATAAGGCTAAGCATGCTTACGCCGTCAACAAAATTGTGCAAGAGTTCCTTGCGAAGACTGCTGTTAGACAAGGTCCTTGGAAGACCGCCAGGTTTGAGGATGTTTTTAATCGAGGCAATAATCCTCAAGGAGGATTCAGGAGGAATTATGGGTTCTTGCGCACAGACGCCCAGGTTATTGACAAATTTGGGCCCATTGAGCCTTGGAATTTTCCTGAGGGTGACTGGTTATACCGCACCTCCGCAGCATATGACCCCGGTTCCTATAATGCCGTCGGTCGCACAGGCACTCCCGAACTCTTACCAAATTTCGCAATTGATGAGTTGATTAACTTTATCAACTCTCCAGACTTATCTTCGGAATACGTTTTAAGTGCAGATACAGAGTTATTATTGGGAGCGTCCCCCTCTTATAATATAACTTTGGCAGGTCTGAAAAACCTAGAAGATGTCTACAGTTCTTTATATCCGCGTGGCAAGGAACTAGACGGCCACCATCATACAGCGTTACAAACGATTGTTTTGCCATTCATCTATGAGATAGTCCGCCGGGCCAGCGTATTGTATTACCAAGACTTGATTGGGGAACAGATTGCGGGACAACAAGCTTGGGATGCTGCGACTGACAGATCTGTGCTGTATACTGCTCAAAGCAATATGGACGATATGGACTCTACTGTTTCGGTAAAGACTCTAATTAACGTTAAGATAACCCAGCCGGCCAACACGGTTTTTAGTACTCTTATGTCAGACGAACAACTAGCACAACAACTGGAGTTCCTCGCTGTCTGGGTAAAAGAGGAGGAAAATCATCACCTTCCGGTAAGCGAGATTCACGAGTATGTTGAACAACTTTTTAGGAACGCAGCAACAGAGACTGGTTGGAACCAGTTATTTAAAATTGATTCGCCAAACCCCAGAGATTATGTTGACGCAGGATTAAATGGCCGGGCCCAGGGTAGGATCGTGGCACAGGTCTTCAACATTTTCGAAATGATGAGTACGGGGAACAACCCATATTCCGAACTTCAACGTGAGGCTGTTCTCGATAAAGACGGCAACAGAACATGCGATATTAACTTTGAGTTGCCTGAACAAGTCCTGGCAACAAACCCAAGAAGCTTGAGGTTATATATATTACCGTATTTGAATGTTGTTGGGTTTGTACAACAGCTCAACCAATCGGCCGATGTTGACTTAGCTACTGTGCTCAACCCAACGTATTTCGGCAAATACGCACCCTTCTTTGTCGGCAATCCAACAGGGGAGAACATCATAGAGTCCGGAGCATTAGTAAGGACTAGTAGTGTATTCTTCGTGGATCAAAATATTGAAGGTTATCGATCCGGCGAACAGTGGAAGGGCCCAGTATTTTATGATTCTGGTCTTTATGTTGGCGAGGACGAGCGTGGCGGCCAGCTAGAGCGCGGATGGTATGGCGGGAATCGCCGAGACTCAAGCAAGGTTCAGCCCCGCTTAAGGATAGACTACCTTCCAAATAATAAAATACAAGACAATAGAATCATAGATAAGGCCCAGCGTTTTGAGTATAATTTGGGTTTAACGAATATTAAAGAGTTCTTGCCCTCAATTGGAGGAGTCAATCAAGAAAACAATAATGTGATATATCAAAGATTGGATCCGGTGACAGATATTCATATAACTTCTGACTCTGGTCGAGTCAATAAACTGTTTTTTGGAATTGACATGGAAACAGCCGTTTTTCAGAATTCTCCAATAGGCGCTTTCTTCCGACGCCTCTCCCCTCCAGAAAGAAGAGAGGTGATGACGCGTGTGGAAATTAAATCTTTGGAGGTAATAAGGCATCAAATTAGAGATCTTCAGGTCCACAATCGACTTGGAGGCCCAGACACTGATTATCCGAATGTAGGCACCAGAGAGACTGCAACCGCCCCGGACATTGTAATAGACAGTGCGGATATCGACGGAACGTTCCATAAAAATTCGACCATAAGCGGAAAACTTCGCGAAGTAACGGATCTTCTAGCGAATAAGCATAATGGCGAGTTTACGGCTGCCTCCTCAACACAAGCTAACTTTGCATACCAAACTGGGAAAGCAAGGTTCTTCTCTGCAGAGGATTTATCCGCCGCCAATTTGACTGGCGGAGCCTACCAGTACGGCGTCAGGTTTAAAATACTTGATAAAACACAGGGTTATCTGAGTGAACGGAGAACACAGTTACGAGGGCTATTGAACGACTTATCACAGTATTACAATCTTCTGATGGTTAATGGAGTAAACGCCGTCCAAAATTCCCAAGATGGTAAAGGATATGGAATAAGTGTTGCCCAGGATCGCCAAGCCAATGGAAACTATACTGTAAGAGGGAACTACAACAACGCTCTTAATCGTCCTAGTGATTCTTTTATTCGAGCGATGGAGAGTGCAGCCAGCGGTATTCCGCAACCGGTCAAAACGATTGCACAGCGACTTTATAAGCGTAATGGTGTGTTTATTAACACTTTGGCAACTCTCTCTGCGGATCCGTCTAGTTTTAACCGAGAAGAGGTGAGCAATATCTTGAGAGGCTTTCTGGGGGTCTGTACCTGTTCCAGAAAAACAGTCTATAGGATAATGGATTTGTTACAGAACACTATGTCTAAAATTGACGAACTCCTTTCGATCGCGGTTAAGCCACACTACCCTAACTCAGAGGTCTGGGCAGCCCGTCCAGCCGGCGCCCGTCCCCCGCGGGACTTCGCCATAGAAAGACGGTCCAGCAAAACCATCCAAGCTGGCCGTACAGCCGCTAATGGATATTACTATCTAAATGCGCGTTACACGGTGCCCAACAATGCCCGTGCAATTAGCGCTACGGACGGAGGAGACTGGCAAAGGTGGGAGGAAAGGTACCCTGATGGTATCAGAATCCTTGGCCATGAATACATCACCGCGCTTTCGAAAAAAGAAGTGAAGAAGAGCTTTTTCGATCCCAGCTGGGGAGGTATTTTGGAAAACATCGGCAGCGACGCCGGAGGTACCCCAGACTTTGCAAAGCCCTCTCAATATTCATATCTCACGCCACAGTACATCGTACTGGACGCACACGGGAGTAACTCTAACCAAACCATGGAAGACATGCAAAGATTCCCTGAAAGCTTGCAGAACTTGGACTTATTTGTATTTGAACATGCGTATAATATAGCTGCCACCCCGGCGCATTACATGGAAGGCCTTCGCAGCTATGACCTGATGGTTGCTCGCATACGTTTGCTCAATAAACTTATTGAAACAGACAACGTGCCTGCTATTAAAGAGGATTTTTATACCCGTCCTCCGCAGTCTCCAAACCGACAGAACCCAAATAGAAATGACCGGTACCGTCTTGGGGACACCCTTGATAGTATATTCGAGTTTCAGAACGCTACCGTGTTTACAAAGTCAAGTTATAATTACTTATTAAATAGGATGGTTAGAGGAGTAGAAAACTTAGCAGAGGTCGTTCAACAAGATGACGATTCCCCATCCGCCGCTTCGATAATGGGTTTGGATGATTCATTTACTGGCTACCTCGATCCCTACGCCGTCGGCGCTCAGCTGGGCTCTAATGCATACTTCAGAACTTTCAAAGTACCTAGTTCTGCCGATACTGCCAAATTCTTTGATGCGCTGTTAGACTCTCAGAAAACATCTTTGTCTAGAAAGTATATAAACTTTCTCTTTTCTGATGTTAATGGCCCCGAATGGCGGCGCGCCGAAGCAGCCCTGGAAGCAGGAAATGCATATAATAGTCTACCCAACTCTGTTAAACTCATACTAACAAATGGACACCCAGAACCAGATCGCTACAGAAACCCCTCTAACTTGTGGGCACGTAACTACGATGGCTTTGTGGACATTCACTTGAATAAGACAATGGAGATCCAAGTGTTAAAGGGATTCAATACCATGCAAGACGATAGTGGCGGAGTCTTATTAATGGATTCACCTCGCTGGGAAAAGGCCACCGCTCAAGATTTTGATTACAATGTTCTTTGTCGCCTGGTACCATATCAGAATGATGCACTTAGAGTTATACACCCTTCATATTTAAACATGACTGTGTTTGATGATATGTTTATAGTGAAAGGACGTCTCACTGCAGATCAAGAGGCCAACCCTGTTGCCGTGCCCGAACTCCAGGCTGCTGAACCCCAGGGCGCCTGCGACACGATTTATGCTGTGACGCTGCCAATGCGAGGAGTCCAGTAATGCCCTATAAATCTAATATTACTACATATTTTCCAGAGCTTATTTTTAAGAGCCCAAGTAAAACCAACTCTCGAAGTAGATACTATCGCCCCCTGGGGTTTGGAGAAGCAAACCAACGGGCAGCCCTCTCGATTAGGGAATATTTTGGTAGTTATTTTACTGGTGAAGACTCTCATCACCGTAACACCAACGAGATGTGGCACAAGGCTGTCGATATGCAGACCATCCATAACGCAGCCGAACGCCCCGGCGCCCCGGGAGCCCTCCGTACAAGCGAGGGGACGCTCCACGGACGCGATATGACCCTTAAGTCAGTTGATTTCCCCCGCTCCCCAGATATTTCAACGGGCTTTACTGGCCCAACGCCTGTTTGGGCCCCGGCCTATTCTCTAGGGGTGCGCGAGGGCGACGGCCACGTCCATGCACAGACAGTTAAAGGAGATGTACAAGATTTAGAATTAAGAGTGTTGGGTATCTCCATTAATGAGTTGGTGCAAGAGCAAAACCCGGGCGAAACTGCTCATAATTATTTGTTTTCAAAAGCTCTTAAAACCACAAGACTTGGCGATTTTAACGTCGCTACCCAGGAATGGGATAGACATGATGGGTTCCCTTCCTATATGGGTACTCTACGTGAAGGAATGTATTTTGATGACTTCGTGTTTGAGACACCGAGTCCGCTTCTACCTTCTGATATGAATGCTGTGTTGGTGAACAACCCGTTCTATTTATCAGTGAAGCCCGAATACAGTTATTTAGTACCCTCGTACGAGGAAAACATAGCAAATCATAGCTTAAGCGACACTGCTTTACCAAGTTTGTACGCATTCACCTCAGAAGCTTCGGGACAATTTAGAGACGCGGATAATTCAATTTTTAACCAACTGATTACTTTAAACGGTCGGATTGATGGAATTATGGTTGACCAAGTTGAGGATAATATTAAGGTTAGCGATGTTGATGAGGGGCAATACTTCCAGAAGTATGCAACTGCGGTTTCTGCCATGGCGGAGAATGATAATTTAAGTGATTTGAGCGAACTGTCCGATGATTATAAGAATGTTTATTTTGCTAATGACTCCTATAACCTGTTAAAAAGCTCTCATGAGAAAAGGAATCTCTTCCCGATGCACGTCGAAGTGGAAATGAACACCAGTACCGACACTAGTTTCGTGGAAACGATGTCGGAACTCAAAATTAACAATTTCATTCTTCCGAGGATGTTAGACCCAGAACCTCCTCTCCCTGGCGTTCGACCCTCCTCGACTCGAATGGTACGTATCGTTCAAAAACAACAGACGACTCAGGATGTAGATTCCCCGTTGTTGACAGCGTCACGCCCTGCGTTTAACTCCGTACGTACGCTGCCCTTTAACGCTTCAACCTTTAAAGATGACTACCTTGCTCCCCTCACAGGCCCTGATGCACAAATTAGCAATGTAGTTATCTATGGACCTACAGGCGATCGCATCTACAACGAAATGAACAACGACGAGCTTTACAAGACAATAGCGTCCGCGATGACCTCAGCTAAATTAGAACAGACTTACGAAGCTAACAAGCGTACTTTTTTTGATATACTTTCTGGCACACCTGCATACTCCGAGGTGGTTGGCTATGAGATTTGTAAGTACCGATCGGCCGCCGCTTCGCAACTTATTTCAAAGACAATCATCCCAAACTCTAATAAATTAGACGTTATAAAATATATCGACACACAGGTGCGTTATAACCGACTTTATGAATACCGAATTAAACAACTGGTTCTTGTTTTCGGAAGCCGTGTTTACTTTGACGAGACACCGGGGGTCGCCGCCCACCTCCCCGCGAGGCAGATCAACTCCCCAGGCGCCTGGCGCATGCCCCAACCGGGCGCCGACGTGCAGTCCTTCCCTAACGGTTCGGCTTTTTTGCGCACGATCGTGGTACCTAATATAAAGTTGTGCGAAGTCGACTATGGCGAGTCATTATCTGCCCGCGTGGTCGACGATCCTCCGCCCCCGCCTGAGGTTCATCTTGTTCCTTACAAGGGCAAAGATGACAGAGTGTTGTTCAACATTAATAATTCTTTTGGCGAATTTGTCGCCCCTGGCGTCCCGATTGAGGTCGATGGGGATAACAACGATTTGGATAAGTTTTCTAGAGTCAGGGAGACCCAGGGAAACTTGAGGAATGACCGAGGACAGGAGGTCGTCAGGTTCACTGGTGACGACATAGCGAAGGAGTTTCAGATATATCGCCTAGAACACTGGCCATCTTCATATGAAGAGTTTGCAGGCGCAGAGCTAGAAACTTCTCCTCTCGATACGACCTATCGTGGTAGTAGGTATGATTCTCGCTCTTTGGTAGATTACATCGAGCCTAATAAGTATTATTACTACACGGCTCGAACTGTGGATTACCATGGTTTTATTTCTAACCCTACCGAACTTTACGAGGTTCGCATGGTCAACAATGATGGTATCATAATGCCGTCCATTCGCATCGTTCCGTTGGCGCCCTCTGGGCTCACAAGAATACCCTCACGAGATATGAGGAGATATATACAGATTGCCCCCAACTATGCAAACCAAATGATAACGCCCGATCAATTGGCCACGGTACTAGAAGGGGTGCCAATGCCGGAGTCAACGAAAGATATTGATTTACAAGATATAGAGGTGGGCATGAATATCCCGAGTGTTTGGGGGCGAACTTTTAAACTACGATTTACCTCGCGAGCAACCGGGAGAAAGTTTGATGTGAACCTGGGTGTTAACTTGACCAAGAAGGGTGAAGAATAAGATGCCTTTTGATAAAAAGAAGCACTATTTATTAAAAAACACTAATTATAAACAGTATAATGGAGATACAGTATGGCATTTTTAGATAACTCTGGGGATATAATTCTTGACGCAGTCTTAACCGATACGGGGCGCATGCGCCTTGCTCGCGGAGACGGCTCGTTTAGAATTGCAAAGTTTGCTTTAGGTGATGATGAAATTAACTATGGCTTGTATGACAAAGGGAACGCTAGCGGATCCGCATATTATGATTTAGAGATTTTGCAAACGCCAGTTCTGGAGGCATTCACCAACAATACGTCATTTTTAAAATCAAAACTTATGACAATTGCCAGAACCAACTTACTCTATCTGCCGATCATGGAGATCAACGAACTCCTCGCCGGCACCGCCAGAAATACTAATTTACAAACCTGGGTCGTTGCAGCCGACACCAATACTGTGAACGCCCTATGTGTCGGCGCCGCCGACACGGTGGGGACGGTTATCCGGGGCCCCGACACGGATCCGGTATTTGATATAGTCTTGGACCAAGGGCTTGACACAACAGAGATTCCGTCGTCGTTTGCTTTGGATCCAGATTTGATCGAGAACCAATACATTATGGAAATTGATAACCGTCTTGGCCAGGTGACAAACGACGGCGGCGACGTCCAACCTGTATCTTTTATCGATGATGACAGTATTGCTAGCTATTATATTTCCCAAGTTGGAGGGAGCATGATAACGACGACTTTGCGGGGCCCCTCCCAGAACCCCAACTCACCCATTGCAGGCCCACGCGGAACGAGACTTACCTTCAGCCTCAAATCCTCAGTGGAGCTTCAAAGTAGTGAGTTTCTCTTTGATAGACTCGGCTCCACAGATACTACTAGTGTTTTAGCTACAGCGGTCAAGACAGGCGGCACCGCCGGCACAAACTACACAGGCTTGAAGTATATTGACTCAACGGTTCGTATTACAGGAGGACAGACTGGCTATCGCATTGATGTGCCAGTTAGGTTCGTAAAAGTATATAACGCATAAAGGAAGCAGGCAACAATGGCAACAACATTTAAGAATTTTTTAAATAGCGATCTCACAAACACGAGAACGCTATTGCATGAAGCAATCCCGATGACGGGTTCGATTTTGTCAGGTACGTACATCACGAATACCGAAACAAATATCAAGAACTTTGGCCACGGGATGTTCCAATCAGTTTACGACTACCCTTATCTGAGTTCTTCTGCTAATCATATCGTAGACATTACAGTTGGCATGAGCGCTTCCTCTCCTGTCTCCTCTTCCGACTCCACCCAGGTTACCCAACAAGCCAAAAAGATCAATATTTACAATCAGATGGCTCAGGTACTCATGGGATACAATGCTACTGGTTCTGCTATTCGTGGCTTTGACCGTGACGGTAACACCGCCGGCGGCTCAGATGGACTAGCCGAGGTTTTCTTCCTAAGCTTCTCTAGGCTCTTAACGAAGGACGAAATTAAGAAGGGTTCATTCACTATAGATCTCTATACTGGTAGTTCCGCAACCGGCGCGATTGATAACTCTACCTCCATGACCATCTCTGATTACAATGCTGCGAATAACTATCGTGTTAACTCCCCCGCAGGCGAGTATGGGTTACTTTTGACCTCCTCGACAGCGCTCCTTGTCACTGATAAAGCCAACAGTAATGTCGCTGGCCTTGTTTTCTATCAAGCTGGTATCGTAGTCCTCACAGCAAGCGTGTTCAGTTCACCAGTGGCATTCTATAGCGAATATCCGGATGTATATGGCGCCCAACCGGCGCAGATTGGAAGCGGCTCCGGCGGCCGAGGTTATTTCGGCTCCGCCATCACCGGTTCTTCAAACATGATCCAGCTTTTTGCGTCGCAGTCGATCTCCGGCGCCGCAGATGGGTTTAGAGGCCGAGTGAAGAACATCAGCTTTAACAACACTACTGAGCTGAACTCGACTATTTACTTCTGCCGAGCTAACCATAACGAGTTTAACTATTCGTCAAACCCGACCTATGTCAGTGAAAGCAAGATTGTTGTTAAAGATAACACTACGGACTTGCCCCTTTCGTATATCACTACCATCGGCATGTATTCAGCAGATAACGAGTTACTGGCTATGGCAAAGATATCGGAACCACTTAAGAAAGATCCTAATACAGAACTTACTCTGAGGGTGCGCTTAGATTATTAAGTGAAATGTATATATACAAGTTCAACGATGGCGATCTCCTAAACAACACAATTGAAACAAACCCTGAATGTACTTTCTATGTTTACGGTAGAACTCTTGTACACAACAACAGCCCTGCTATATCTGGCGCCTTTACAGACCCCGTAAAACACGTTCCTCGTGGATATGTGTCTCTTTATGAGATGAATGTTGACCGCTCAGCGGGCAATCTAATCTACCCCTTTATAACCAAGGATGGGTCTCAGGGCGCATTCAACACTATCACTACGACCTCATTCAACCAGTTCTCCTATGGCGACACCCTGACCGGAAGCTATCCTTTATCGGCCAGCATCTCCAAAGAATATTGGGGCGCGGTAACAGATGCTGCTGCCCGAACAACAGGTTCAAATCATATTACATCGCTTGAGAACACATTAAACTATTATCGTTATTTGAGCCCTCATTATGCTTTTAGCTCGTCGGTGGGTATAGATCTGCATTGGAATAAGGCAACCCAACAGTTGGGCCTTGTGAGCATCCCTTCTATTTTTTATGGCTCTTCAATCAAGAAGGGTTCCATGAATCTTAAGTTCTTTATTTCAGGGACTCTAGTGGGCGAGCTTCATGACGCAGGGAAAAACGGTGAACTTATTCAAGTTGGACCAACCGGCAGCAACGGTTCGGGAAGCGTGGCTGGTGTCGTCTTATATAACGAGGGCTTCTGCGTACTCACAGGAACGTGGGATTTGACCGCAAATAGTACAGCGATGGGCCCAGCACACACAGAAGCATATGTTGGGGCTGCTTCTCCTCCCAACTGGACATACTTTGCAAATGGTGTAGGCACGTTCGGTGGCACAAATACACAAACTGATATCGCTGTCAGTTCTAGCTTCTATATGAAGTTTGATGGTACCCAGCATGTACCTACGATTACTATGTTTGCAAGCGCTCCTCGCAACCATCTTGTACATTCCAATAATCGCACTTATCAGGACATTACTCAGTCGGCCACACCGGCCACTTCCAGCGGGGGTTACTACGAGGACCCACAGGTGGCGATTAAGAATATTGCAAGCAGTTCTTTCACCGGTTATGATCAGTCATATGAAAAGATCACATACATAAGCCGGGTCGGGATATATGATGAAGACAAGAACTTGATTGGAGTGGCCAAGTTGGCAAACCCAGTGAAGAAAACTGCTTCTAGAGAATTTACATTTAAATTAAAATTGGATATATGATTTTAGGACTAGACGTCTCTACGTCAATAACAGGCGCAACTGTTGTTGACAAGAACGGAGAAATATTATTTTGCGAATCTTGGGATACCAGGAATAAGAAGCGCTTCCCTACTTTATGGGATAAGGCAATTTTCATTGAAAATAAACTGAAAGACGTAAAGGTGAGGAGAGGATACAATATCGAAAAGGTTTATGTGGAGGAATCCTTACAAACCTTTAAGTCCGGATTCTCATCAGCTAAAACTTTATCAACTCTTGCCAAATTCAACGGCATCGTTAGTTTTACGTGTTACAAGGTTTTTGGTTTGCAACCAGAATTTATTGGAGCTTCATCAGCCCGAAAGCTGTGCGGTATCAAGGTCGAAAGGGGTCGCAAAGCCAAGGAAGTCGTCTTGGAGTATCTTCTTGACAACGAACCAAGTTTCAGTATAGAATATACAAAACACGGTAATCCAAAACCGGGCTCTTGGGATCGATCGGACTCGATCATTATTGCGAGAGCAGGTCTGAAGAAATGGGAAAGTGGGAACTAGTTACTGGTATGCAGCTTTTTTTTGAAAATTGGCGTGCATACTTGGGCGAGGGAACTGGCATTACTCCTTTTCAGCTTTACGTCGATTTAGACGGAGTACTTGTCGATTTTCAGCGTGGTGCTACAGAGGCCATTAACATCGATTTAAAGGCCCCTGAGAGCGTCCCTGAGCGTCTTAAGAAGAGGTATGATAAAATGGCTAGGGCCTTAGAGGAACTTGGCAGAGATCCACAGAATCAGGAAGATTGGAAAATCACCGCAGAGGATTTTGACAAGAAATCGCCAAACAGAATAAACGCCGTGAGAAATTATATGTATCCCAGACTTCAGGATGATTTGCAGTTCTGGTCTGAACTGAACTGGATTGAACCTGACGGACGCGTGCTTTGGGAACTAGTCAAAGATGTTGAGCCTCCACCTGTTATTTTGACATCGCCTATGCATGGTCAAGCTTCCCATGAGGGAAAAGAGTTGTGGGTGCAGAATGAAGAGAATTTAGGGTTGCCTTTGGAACGTGTCATCGTCGAGAGAGATAAATTCAAATATGCGGTCGGTGATTCTGGTACACCAAATGTACTTATCGACGACACTCCTGAAAAAATTGCGTTGTGGGAGCAAGCCGGCGGCATCGGTATTCTACACACTTCGATGACGGATACTTTGAAAGAGCTAGCAGGCCTGGGAGTGGGTGCCGAGCCACCGGAGGAGACGCCAGAATGAAACCATATCTTAAAAAGTGGCACAAATATATCAAAATTGATGAAATGGCCACTCGTTGGAAGGAAGAAGGGCTTGAAG
>Ga0208790_1000024_pt1 | contig 96549 bp, 109 predicted proteins | sample 10_taG_FD_184083 | JGI IMG/M metagenome (GOLD analysis project Ga0208790, IMG submission 184083) | Marine viral communities from the Subarctic Pacific Ocean - 10_ETSP_OMZ_AT15264 metaG (SPAdes) (version 2) | ecosystem: Environmental > Aquatic > Marine > Oceanic | place: Pacific Ocean... | reverse complement strand
TATAATGAGTAATCTAAATAATTTTAGATACACGATGGTGTGGGAAAAATCTAAGGCAACGGGTTACTTAAATTCCAAAAGGATGCCTTTGGTAGCACACGAAGATATTGTTGTTTTTTATAAAAAACTTCCAACATATAATCCACAAATGACAGAAGGTAAACCTTATGACAAAGGAAAGGCAGTTAGAGATACAGAATCATACGGTGAACAGACGGAGGCAATTCATGTAAAAAATGAGAATGGGTTGAGATATCCAAGAAGTGTTAAATATTTTGTAACTGCGGAAATGGAAGGTAAATTACATCCGACTCAAAAACCAATTAAGTTATTTGAATGGCTTATTAAAATGTATTCAAATGAAAATGATGTTGTATTGGATATTACAATGGGTAGTGGTACAACGGGAGTTGCAGCAATAAATACTAATAGAAAATTTATTGGTATAGAATTAGACGATACTTATTTTAAAGTATCAGAAAAAAGAATTTCAGAAAGTATAGGAATTCAAAAATTTTTTAAAGGAGAAAAAGATGAAGGATAAATGTGTATCGTGTGGAGTGGAAACCCCATATGATAAAACAGACCATGTAGATTTTAGACTTGGTTATGTTGAAGGGGCAGGACAACTCTGTTTAGATTGTTATGAAAAGATTTATATGAAACCGAAAAAAAAGGAAAATAAGAAATGAAAATGGAACATTGGTCTGAACACGAAAAGTATATCGTAATGATAGATGGAAATTCTGGATCTATAAAAGGTGCAAGACTTGGATACCAAGCGTTTTTAGATTTTAAAAGAGTAAAAGAAGCCTTAATTGCGATGTCAAAGGGTGAAGGTAGTTATTCTTATGATGGTGATATTTATAAACGACCTATAACATCATCAAGGGCATTTCAAATATTAGAGAAGATAGAAAGATGTCAATGGGATGATGATATTAGAACTGTAGCTAAACAAATAAAAGCTGGGAGTATGATATCACCAGTTAGGTAAGAGATTTATTTCTCTTATCACGAATAGGAGAAATAAAATGGCAAAAAAACCAGCGTCGTTTGAGTATAACGGCACACTCGTTAAAGTTTTAGATGGAGATACAATAGATTGTTATATTGATTTGGGTTTCGATTTAAAAATTAAAAAAAGAATTAGATATATGGGAATAGATACTTGGGAAAGTAGAACTCGTGATTTAGATGAAAAGAAAAAAGGACTTGCAGCTAAGGCTCGTAATAAAGAGTTATTAGAAGCAGGAACTTTTAAAATTGTTTCACATGGAACTGGTAAGTTCGGTAGAGTTCTTGGAGAAATTTTCGTATCACCAGATGCAGTAGGACACGAGATATCAGAAAATGTTGATAAGTCAGCTGATGGTTTGGTAAGTATTAATGATATTCTAATTAATGAAGGACACGCTTACGATTATCATGGTGGTAAGAAAAAAGATTTCAAGGCGGAAGCTAAGAAAGAAATAGAAGCTGAAAAGGCAGGTAAGAAAGAAGATAAGGTAGATAAACCAGCAGAAGAGGAATATGAACAAGGAAAATAGATATAAAAACATAGCAGACTTTGTAGAAGCTTGGGGAGATTTTAAAGATGCCCGAGCTGGTGGTGATACCAAAGCACATTGGGTAAATCCAAGTGGTAAAGTCTATGATGTTCCTACTACACATATTGAGTTCGTGGCCAAGAAACCAAGATTGTTCAAAACGACAACCGAGAAGATGGAGAAACTTTACGACAAGTATGATGAGAAGTTTCCAAAACAAGAAGGTAAAGCTCGTATAGAGATTATGACCGATATTGTTAAGAGGGGTTGGATACGAACAAGGTTTAGACCACGAGAAGGTGCTTGGGTTGCCGAAACTTGGAAGTGGGGTTCACGAGAAAAGAAGGCTGTTCGTAAATGGGCACAATATGAATCGGGAGGTAAGAAACAATTCAGAGTTAATTTTGTATCTACTTCTAAACGAAAAATAATTGGACACAGCTATAGTATTGATATGATTAGAGAACAAATAGTTGAAGCAAGTTTATCTCGTATTTACAGAGATTTTAAAGAGAATGAGTTTGGTATTATTACATCTTGGAGAGTTGGTAATAAAGATAATAGAGCAAACTTATCTAAATTAAAAAGTGCTGTAAGAGGTAGTGGATTTGGATATGTTAGAATTGATGGAGTTGGACAGGAAGAAGATGAAAATGGTAAAGTTAAGTCTGTAAAAGAACCATCACTATTAGTTAAGAATTCAAAAGCTGGTGGTGGACCATTGATGGATACTAATAGTTTTGAAAAGTTTATGGTTAAATTGGCACATAGATATAAACAATGGGGCATCGTATTACATCACCCAGATAAGGGAACACGACTTATACAGACAAGTGATGATGGACGACCTGTTAAGAAAGTGGATATGAAGATGAGTAGATTTAATCCAATGAAAGTGGCTCAATTCTATTCAAGTCTTAAAGGAAAACCATTTACATTTGAGGGTTTTAAATATGCAGATAAACCCCAGAATCACATACAAGGAATGTCTTTGGAGAACAAAGGTGAAGTGGACATTTATAAAAGAGAATCCAATGAAAAGTGGATGAAAGAAATAATGAATATATTAAAGGAAACATAATATGGATTTTATTACAGAGTTTATGTCAAGAAGTTGGCCAGTATTTTTCTGTTTATATTCTGTTCATCAAATAGAAATATTAGATTGGCTAGCAGAAAAAATAGCGAGGATACTACCATGACATATGAAATAATTGTACCTTATGCAACTGAAACAACAACCCAGTTGTATAAATATTATAGGTGGTCTGAATAATGGCGAAAAAAGCAAGTTCGGTATTTAAAGATGCATCAAAACAACAAAAAAGAAAAAGGACACGACAGGGTATGGGTCGTGGAACAAAATTTGGAACTAAGGGTTCTAAACGATACAAGAAGAAATCGAGAGGTCAAGGTTAAGAATGGCCAGAGATTTATTTGGAAATAAAAAAGTAACAAAGGAAGATAGGTATACTGGTAAATCTAAATTTACCAACGCAGATATTAGATGGGAACAATTTAAGATAGTCCTAATAATATTGACAGCTTATCTTTGGTTTCACTTTATAATAATGGGATGGACATTATGAAATACAAGGTTATAAAAGACTATCCAACAGCTTCAGGAATATTATATAAAAACGAAGTTGTTAAAGAGGATGGTAATTCAACATTAAAAGGACACATTCGTGTTAAAGATAATATGGGCAGGATTTGGTTTATACCAAAAGAAAATTTACGAAAAAAATAACTTGACTTTATCAGATATTATTTGTAAGATCTATACAATACAATAAATATAGGAAAAATTAAATGATGACATTATCAGATAGTTTAAGAGGTCGTAAACAACAACATGGTTTAAAAAATACTTCATCTAAATATCAAGAGAAGGATATGACAAAGGCTGTCGAATCTACTATTGAGTATTTAGAAAATAAATACCCAACCTATGAATTTGGTTGGAATAAACAACTTAAATTAAAAGATATTTATAAAATATTAAGAGAACAATATGGTCTCGTAGATGTTTATTTAGAAGGTGTAAAGGAAACTACTTTTATTACACCAGATGGTGGTTTTATTTATGTTAAAATAAATGGAATTAAATATTATTTGTTGATAGGTGAACAAAAAACACAAGGAACAAATGATAGAAGATTGTCAGAAGGAAAAAAGAGACAGGCCTTGGGTAACGCCGTAGAACGACTTGGTAAAAATTACAATGGTTTAGATTTACTTTTTAAGAAAGAAGGTATATTACCTTTCGTAGCATTTCTACAGGGTTGTGATTTTCACGAATCTGAAACAATTGGTAATAGAGTTATAACTATATTTAAAGGATTAAAAAAGAATCATATCAATTTACATAAAGATGAACTTGGTAGAGCGGGTACATATTATATGAGAGGACACAAGTGGAATGAGGGTACTTATGGTGAAAGTGATTGGTCAGTTGAAGAGATGGGTAGTGTGTTCATTAATATTTCAGAAACAAGTTTGAATTACTACATAGACAAATATGGAAAATGACCATTATTTAAAAAAACAACTCATTACATATATTGGAAATAAAAGAAGGTTATTGGACTTTATCGAAAGTTCTATTTTAGATATAAGAGTAGAACTTGGGAGAAAGTTAATTACTTTTGATGGGTTCGCTGGATCTGGATGTGTGAGTAGAATGTTAAAACAACATTCAACGAAAGTTATATCTAATGATTTAGAGTCTTATTCGTGTGTTATCAACAAGACATTTCTCAAAAATAGTGATACCATAGATTATAAAGAACTACAAAATATCATTGATGAACTCAATAGTAATAAGTTTACTGATAAATATGATATTGGTATCATAGAGAAATTTTACGCTCCGAAGGATACTAATGACATTAAACTCGGTGAGAGGTGTTTTTACACTAATGAAAATGCTAAAATAATTGATAATATCAGAAGGTCTATTGATGATTATCCTGAATATAAAGATGTGTTACTTTCACTTTTATTATTAAAGGCTTCAGTACATACCAATACCTCGGGTGTATTTAAAGGGTTTTATAAATCGAGTAAAACCAAGAAAGGTCAGTTCGGTGGCAATGGAAGAAACGCTCTTGAAAGGATTATGGGAGAAATTACTCTCGAAAATATAGTGTTATCAAACTACGATTGTGATTCCGAGGTACACCAATCTGATACAAACGAGTTGGTCAAGGAATTAAAAGGATTAGATATTGCCTATTATGACCCACCTTATAACCAACACCCATATGGTTCTAATTATCATATGTTGAATACAATTGTTAATTACGAAGAACCTACGGAAACTTCGAAGGTTTCGGGTATACCTACCGATTGGAATAAATCTAATTACAACAAAAGGGATTCGGCAATCGAATCACTAAATGAATTGATTAAAAATACAGACTCTAAGTATGTCTTATTAAGTTATAATAACGAAGGATTAATTGCATCAGATGAGATACGAGATATATTAAGTAAGTATGGAAAGGTTACTTTGAAAAAACAAAACTACAACACCTTTCGTGGCAGTAGAAATCTGAACAACAGAAATTTAAAAGTCAAGGAATTACTTTGGGTATTGAAAAAAGGAGAATAAATGGGCTTAACTATTTATGATTTTTGTGGAGAATCTGATTCTACTTCCGATAAAGATTGGGATAAAGAATATCAGATTGCACGAGAAAGAACAATAAAGGAACTTAAAGAATCTATTTCAAGGATAGAGGACAGACCTGTAACACCAAATTGGTCTGAACCACAACCACTCGGTGAAAAATTGAGACTTGTTGGTAAATCAAAAGGATGTTATATGGTTATACATAGACCAGCGGACGGGACAGAAGAATATATTTTTGATGTTGGAGAGGGTAACATATCAGGTCGTAGATATCGACTTGTAGAGATTTTTAATAATCATGGTCAGGCAAAAATAGCCCCAAACTCAAAAGTTGCAACTGATAGCGCCCCAGCCAAGAAGATGTACAAAAAAGATCCTAATATTAATAATTGGTATTTCACTTGGTGTAAAACTGGTGATAAACATTTAGCATCAGGATTCGAAAAGACTTTAATATCTCGGATACAACCTGAAGGAAATACACAACATATGGCAGGAGTAAATTAATAGCAAAATAAATGTGATGTTTTATTAAGTTTGATGATATATATATTATATATGAAAGATTTGTCGCTCAAATGAGGACAATACATAACCGAATATCAAGGTTCAAAAGAAATTGATATTCACCAAGTTGACTAACAAGTAACAAAGGAGAACAATAATGACTAAAGTTCTATTAAATCGCAATCTTCCCTTTTTCGATAGGGATGACTTTTTAACACCATTCGATAAAATGTTTGACAATCTCGTGGAAACACAATTTCCTGATATTGTAAAACAAGTTGGTGTAAAACCATATCAAGGTTCAGCATACCCAAAAGTTAATGTATATGAATACGATGACAAAATTGGTATCGTGGCAGAGATTCCAGGTCTTGATAAGAAACAACTCAATGTAGAAGTTGAAGAAGGTATATTAACTATCTCAGGTGATAAACATAACACCTTTGAAAATGATGGAGCAAAAGTACTCCGTAAAGAGTTAAAACAATCTTCATTCAAAAGGTCTTTTGAATTAGGTGAATTATTAGATGGAGATAATATTTCAGCCAAATTCAAAGATGGAGTTCTTTCAGTTTCTATTCCTAAAACGGAACCAGAACAACCAAAGAAACACTCAGTAAAAATCTCATAAGATTAGGATAAAGGGTTCTACCGTATTTTTAGTTTCCACTATATTAAAACTTAAAAAAACAACCGAACCCTTTTTTCTTTCTGCCAAAAAATAAGGCATTCATATGGGAAAATTCAGTAATAGGATAATCAAAGTTAATGATGTCCTATATGAGTGCCTTGGTTCTATGTCCGTAGAAAGTACCAATGATAAAGGAACTGAATATTGGAAAGGTCAATGGGGTGCAGATTCTGTATTACGAAATGGAAATGTATACTATTATTGTAGGACTATAATTAATGCAGAATTTGAGGATATTTAGGAAAACCACTATTTATTAGTAGGAGAAAAAGTATATGTCAAATAAAACAGAAGATAGAACTTATTTTAGAGAACTTATTCGTAAATTGAAAGAGTTAAGGATAAGTGCAGAAAATGGTGAAATTATAGTTCCAAATGATGATGAAGATGTATTAGCATTTGATGAATTGGAATTACCAATAACACCTGATATCTTTCATAAGATGACTTCTGAAGAAAAAGAGGCTTTATTTATTTGGTTGAATAAAGATACAATGCCACAGGCATAACATAAGTAAGTTATAGACAAAAGGGTTATTATAAAATGTTTTATAATCCCTGGCTTGACTTGATAAAATTAAAGGAGAAAGAAAATGGCAACAAGTAATGAATTATATACTCAGATAAATGAACTCTGGGAACAATTTCAAGAAAACCATAGAGCACATTCCGAAAAAGGTAACAAAGCAGCTGGTGGTAGAGCTAGAAAAGCTATCGGTGAGATTAAAAAATTAGTTACTGAATACAGAAAAGCTTCCGTAGCAGAATCTAAATAATAAGGAATATATACAATATTTATAATAAAGGTAAACTATGTTAAGAAAACAATTGGTTTCAGATAAAATAGACCAGTTACAATTAGCAGTGGAAAGGTTAAAATCAAGTTTGGTAGTTCCATCGGATCCAGGTGATACGGGAACACCAATACAGGTCGTAGTGAATGCATTACAACAGATTGAGAATCAGATAGACGCTATTGTTAATTTGATTGAATTGGAAGAAGATTAATTTGTAACTGGGAGAAAAAATGTGGAAACCACAAACAGCCGAATATTTCCGTATTTAGTTGGGTTGTCAGCATTAGCAGTAGCTGGTAGCGCAGCTTTTTACTCTGTATTTGGATTATCTAAATTATTTTCAGGAGCTACTTTTGCCGTAGTTATTATGGCCGGTAGCTTAGAATTTGCAAAATTAGTTTCAGCATCATTCTTATATCGGTATTGGACCAAAGTAAATAATTGGTTAAAATACTATATGTTAGTTGGTGTTGTTATATTAGTTCTAATAACGAGTGCAGGTATTTTTGGATTTCTATCTAATGCCTATCAAGGTGCTACGGTAGAGTTTGAAAAAGAATCTACCAAACTATTGTACAAAGAAGATAGATTAAGTCAGTTACAAGAAGATAAACAATATCTTAAAGAAGAGTTAGAATTTGCTATATCAGAACTACCCGACAATTATATCACGGCGAAAAGAAAACTTCGTGATGATTATAGTCCAAAGGTATTGGAAGTAAATGATCAAATATTAGATATTAAACAAGAGATTGGTGATTTAAAAACCGCCTTGATAGAAACTGGTGTTGATGTAGGACCTGCAATTTATCTTGCACGAGTATTCGATACGGATGTAGATTCAGTCGTTAAGTATTTTATCTTTATTCTTATCTTTGTGTTTGATCCTATGGCCGTTGCGTTAGTTATAGCATATAACATAGCTATGGTGAATAGGCAACAGGGGTCGTCTGGGAAACAGTCAAGTGACAGATCTCCAAAGAAAAAGAAACCAAAAAGACTTGGTTTATATAAAGAAGGTAAGACTATGGTAGAAAAGATAGTTAAGGAAACCTTTAAACCCGATCCTGATGAGGGAGAAGCAAAAAAAGACGATAAGGTTATAGAAGCAGAACTTGTAGAACACAAGTCAAGGTTACCAGAAGAAGATGAAACGGGTGTATCTAAACCAAATGCTGGGAGTAAGGGCAGTATTAATTGGGAATAATTGAAAAAAAGCCTTGACTTTCTCGTTTTTTTGTCGTAAGATCTAATATGATAAAAAGGGAAAATAAAGTGGTTTTAGAAAAAAACATTAAAGATGGTGTTCTCAAATTCATGGAACATCTCAACAACACAATGGACAAACCTGATGGTTATGAGTATCACTTGAATACTCGTGGGAGTAAGTATTTCAAAGTTGAAATGACATCTCACGGAAATCATCGTTCTGTTTATTGTTTCATAGAAAAATCAACAGGAATTATACTTAAATCAGCTGGATGGAGAGCACCAGCAAAAGGACCTCGTGGTTCAGTTCTTATAGTAGATTCATACAAACACTCAGATTGGAGTGGTGGTTGGTTGTATAAGGTTTTCGGAAATGTATATGGGATGATAGGATAATGAGTATTATTAAAAATCCCGAACCAAGAAAAAGGGAAATCAATTTACTTGGTACAGAAGGAAACGCATACTTTCTTTTAGGAACAGCACAAAAGTGGGGAAAACAACTTGATTTGGATGTCGATAGTATTATTAAAGATATGGAATCAAGTGATTATGAACACCTTATCAAAGTATTCGATAAACACTTTGGTAGTATTGTAGATTTAGTTTATAGAGGTTAATATGAAATATCAAGAAATAATCAGTAAATTAGAAGAAATAGAAGGTAGTTTAGATGACGCTTTCTATTCTTTACCAGAATATAACGCTAATGTTGATTCAAGGGATTACATAGATTCCGCACGGAGTGAGTTATATTGTCTTAAAGAAGATATTGAAAAAAAAGTGAAAATAATTAAAGAAAAGCCTTGACTTTCTCGTTATTTATTCGTAAGATCTAGTACAAAATGAGAGGAAATAAAATGAACTTAAATGAATACTTAATTGAGAATGACAGAAAGATTGGAGATTTAGTCAATCTTTTTAGTGTCGGGACCGTTTTGGATAAAGTGAGTGGTGATACATTCCCAATGATGAATGGTGGTGAGATTGATTTTGATGGGGTGATGAATATTATGGATATGAAAGATGATTTGTTTTCATCACAAGAATGGTTCGATAGTCTTGGGTTTGGTGATGATACGATAGTTGATGATGTTATAGATAATTTAACTGAAGCTGATTATTGGGAATCAAAAGCGGAGATTCACTATGGAATATAATGAAACTCTGTTTGGGAAACAATATTTACTTGGTAGGGATGAGTATGTTGATGGGAAACATAGGATACTTAATGTTCCCTTGATTGATGTGATGAATGATTTAGGTTTTATACCCAAAGAAAAATATAACGAGATATATGACTTATCAGTTGTATGGTATGAGAAAGATGAAGATATTTATATTACACAGATATACGACTACGAAAGTGGTGAAGTTTATTGGGAAGAACCATCTGATGAAGAATGGACAGATGAAGATGATGAACTAACAAGTTCACTCTTGATGTATGGTGGATTACAAAACACAATAGGAGATTTATATGTTTGATTCAGTAGCAGGACTTGGTAAAGTATTTCGTAGTGAGATAATTCCTATGTTAAAATCAAAGGGATTTAATCTCCAAGTAGCTACAACCAGAAAAAGTTATTATCACGATGGTAAAATAAATGTTACCATAAATAAAGTTCCAACTAATTTTCCTGTATGGGTAAGTGAATATAGTCGTTGGGAAAGAACTAAAAACGCTGACAGACTTAAAAAAACTATTAAAGATAGAATTGATACTCTTATTGAGAACAACAATAGAGATATGGAAGCCCAAGATAACACGGGATTAGATATTGATGTGAGTGTTAATTATGGTAGTAGTGTTAAATACATACCTTATGAGAAAGATGAGTCAAATGAATCTGATTGATAAAATTATAGAAGTTTTTGATGGTGAAATAATGGAAGATAATAAATGGCGAGTAGATGGTTCAAGTGGTAAAAAATATAAAGTGGAATGGCATCCATATCATAGACATTATAGTTGTAATTGTTTAGGATATACTTATAGACGAAAGTGTAAACATACAAAGTTTATAAGTGATTCATTCAGAAACCAGCTGAGAGGCCGAGCTGGTGTCCGAGTGGTCTAAGGAGATGGATTGCAAACCCATTATTCGTGAGTTCGAATCTCACCCAGCTCTCAAATTAAAGGAGAAAAAATGAAAAATTCTTGGTTACTCTTAATGTCTTTTGACGAACACGATGGTAGTCCAAATGAGATTAAGACTTTGTATCATAAAAAATCTAAAAAAGAAATGACAAAGATGATGAATCTTTTACAAGATATGAATGAACATTTAGTATTGTCTTTGGTTCAAATAGATCCAACATCTACTTATGAAGATATTATACGAGTAGGTGATTCAGAAATGTACTTTATGGATTCCAAGAAGAATTGGAATAATGGAAAAACTTTAGAAGAACTCGAAGAAGAAGCGTTCGAAGAGATGCTTATGGGTTCTGTATTAAACGGCGATATGGGATACGCCTAAACAAAGAGAGAGTAAAAAATGAATAATGATAATTTAAATAGTTATAAATCCTTACCTTGTCAGAAATGTGGTAGGATTGTAGATAATGTAGGAGAAGATGCCGTTAAGGTAACTTGTTCTATGTGTGTTTTAGGTATGGTAGGTTTTCCTGAAGAACCTAAATCAACCTACAAACCAACAGGTCGTCCAGCAGGATGGCATTGGATGAAAGAGTTTGTTGATAAGGACGGGACCGTTTATCACTTGGGTAAAGAACAACCTAAGTTAAAGGGAACACTTCCACCTACTAAGGTTAAACCCGTGAAGAAGAAACGCAAGAAGCGTAGGACAAAAGAAGAAATGCTTCTCGCTATGGACGCTGAAAGAAAAGCAGAATTGAAGAAAGCTGTTAAGAAACAAAAAGATTTTTTAAACCATAAGTTCGGAGGCTAGATGTCTAAGAAAGATAAAAAGAAAAAAGGTCAGTTCGACCACTACAAGAAATGGACTACCAATGAGGGTTACACATTTCTCGCAGAAAATAAAGAAGATGCAATCTTGTATCTTAAACATATGGAACACTCTGATTTGGGTTCATTGAAAGAGGTCAAGGATGTTTGAGTTTTTCGTTATAAGTATATTACTTTACATAGCCTATCATGTCGCCAAAGGTAATGGTGATGATTGGTTTAACAATTTTCCATATTAATTAAGGAGTCATTATGTCATTACTACCAAGAAAACCAATAACCAAACCAGGTGAAGGGAAACCACGCCAAAAGTATGTTACACAAGAACTATACTTAGAAGAACGATATCAGATTTCTCTTGGTCTTAAAGGACCAAAAAGATTAGAGGGAGAATCGTTTGAGGAATTTCAGACTCGTAGAAGGGCAGAAAATGGCCTATTAAAAGAATATCTTAAAGGTGTTTGGGTAAAGAAAGAAGATTGACAGAACTTCATAAAAAAATAAAACATTTAACTCATACCATGTTACATTGGGCAGAGGATAATAAGACAAAAGAATGGACACCAGGTGTCCATAAAGGTGGTCATTATGTTATTCCACAAAGAAATGGTGTTGATTGGAAAAGTGATTTTAAGTTTGTTACAAAGATAGATATGATGTTAGCCGATGGACTTGATGATAAGTTGAAGAAGAATGAAATGAAAATGTGTAATGAGTTGTATAAGTTTTATAGTCAAACTTATATCAAAGATATATTAAGGAAAAAATAATGAGTGAATTTGAAAAAGGAGCTATGAGAGTAATGGGAGTAATACTAATTGGTTGTTTGATAATTTTATATCTACAACTTCTTGGTTGTACTAAATGTGTAGTTCCACCACCACCAATTGAATTAGAATATATTGATGAAGTAAAAATGGAAAATTATGCGTAGGTTTTCATATCATCAACACGAAGTAATAAATTGTTTTAAAGAAGAAAATCCAGTTATAAATAAAAAACTGAGAAAGGTATCAGTAGATGAAGGACTACATATTGCGAAAGATTTATTCAACATCCTCGCCGAGCGGAAGGATGGTATTGGTCTTGCGGCTAACCAAGTGGGTATTGACGCCGCTGTTGCTGTGGTTAATGTTAGGGAACCGCTTATATTAATTAACCCTGTTATTAAAGAACAATGGGATGAGATAGATTATTATGAGGGATGTTTAAGTTATCCAAAACAAGGTATCCATACCAAACGATATAAAAATATTATAATACAAACCGAACAAGAAGAAAGTGGTTGGTACTTTAGTGGAGCCGATAATCCAACAGATGGTAAAGGTAGTTGGGAAAAAGAACAATCAGATAAACACGAACAAGACCAAAGATTATTAGAGGTCATATGTGTCCAACACGAGATAGACCATTTAAATGGAATGACAATCCACGATAGAGAAAATAAACCAAAACCAATTGTTACCAAAGCGAAATACGGAAGAAATGAAATCGTTGGTATTACAGATGGTAAAGATTATAAAGAAATTAAATACAAAAAAGCAAAACCACTATTAGATAGTGGACAATGGACAATTTATATAGGAGGTCCGATAACATAATGCCAAGACAACAAAAGAGAATACCAAGACCAACATTTAGAAGAAAATGTCATAACTGTGGAAAGATGGCAACTAATCCAGTTGAATATCATGTAGTTCCATCCATTCCATATGGAGAACCTATTCCAGCATATTCTAAAAGTGCACCTAAAACTAAACGGGTGGATTTGAGAGGTGATCAAAAAATAATTGCCAGGAATTTTTGTAATAGAGAATGTATGGCAGAAGGTAAAGGAAAGTTAGGTGTCTAAAAAACCTAAAAAGGAAAAACCTAAACCAAAAAGTAATTATTCTGATGCGGGTAAGGGTGACAAGAGTAGAGTAGCAAATATTAACAAGTATGCCGATAATTGGGAAAAGATTTTTGGTAAAAAGAAAAAGAAAAAATGAAAATAGATACAAATAATTTATCAGTTATGAAAGGCTTTATGTCAAGTTATGGTTGGGTAAAAGGTAAGACAAGATTACCTATAGATTACAAATCAGTACCAGACCATATATGTAAGGATTTTGATGATGATTGTATTGACATTCCGCGAACATATTGGGAATGTTGGGAATATGATTCAGAGTGTGGCGTATGTCCTTTTCTTATACAAGAAGTTACAGAAAATATGGAGAAAAAGAAATGACAAGTTTAGAAGGATGGGGAGCATTTATGCTTCTTATGTTATTAGTATGGAGTACTGATATTGTAGATTGGGTGTGTGATAAAGTAGAGGATAGGTTTAAGAAATGATTGAAATTATGGGTATGTTATTGGTAATGGTTGTTATAGGTGTAGTAGGATTACTCTTTATTATTGAAATGGAAAATAAGTGAAAAAATATTTAACATATGATGATGTAAATATAGTTCCAAAGTATTCAGAACTAAATTCTCGTGATGATGTAAAACTCAATACACGATTTACCAAGAATAGAGAATTACAAATACCAATAGTAGCTTCACCAATGGACACCGTAACTGGAGAAGATATGGCTATAGAAATGATGGATTGGGGTGGTGTCGGTGTTTTACATAGATTTAATACTATTAAAGAACAAGCTCGTATGATGAAATCATTACATTATAAATGGGATAGTTTTTTTAATATAGGTGATGGTAAAGAAAGAAGTGCTGATAATGATTATGATGAGTGGTATGAGAAACTACATAATAAGAATAAAATATCCAAATCAGATTGGGAAGATTTAAAAGATTATGGAATGTTTACAGATGATATGGCAGAAACAGATGAGATGTGGAGAAAAAAACCACTATGTGCAGCAGTTGGTGTTAAAGGGGATTATTTAGAACGAGCAAAAGAATTAGTAATTAACGGATGTAATGTGATACTTATTGATGTAGCACATGGCCATCACAAACTTGTAGGAGATGCTATTGAAGAAATCAAAAGTAAAATATCAAATATCGAGGTCGTCGCGGGAAGTATTGCGACAAGAGATGGAGCAGAGTTTCTATGTGAAAAAGGTGCTGACTCCATACGAGTGGGAATCGGTAACGGCTCATTATGCGAAACAAGAATCAGAACGGGGGTTGGACTTCCTACGATTACTTCTCTTCTTGATGTGTGTTCCGTTGCTGATAGGTATAATGTTCCTGTCATTGCTGATGGTGGGATTCGTAATGTTGGTGATGTCTGCAAAGGACTTGGTAGTGGAGCCGATTCGGTCATGGTTGGCTCGTTACTTTCGGGGACGAAAGAAAGTCCAGGTTCAATAGAAAAACAAGGTGAATGGCCAAACGAAAAATTATTTAAAAAATACAGAGGTTCTGCTTCAAGAGATAAAAAAGGTAACGATAAGAATGTTGAGGGAAACCATAAGGTGATTCCTTATAAGGGCAAGGTAAGACGAATACTTAGTGATGTAGAACATGGAATAAGAAGTTCTTGTTCCTATGTAGGAGCATCTAACCTTGAAGAATATAGGTCTTTGGTAGAGTTTGTAGAGGTTACAAACGCAGGACAAGTTGAAGCAAAACCACACTTACTAAATTAGGAAATTAAAATGAGAGATAAATTAATAAAATCTACTGAGAGTTTTTTACAAGGACATATAGATAAACATATTGCTAATATAGAAAACTTGTTAAATAATAATGTAGCTTTAGCAGAACATCCTGATATTATTGAAACAATTGAAAAAGAATTAGATGTTGTGGCGGGGTACGAGGATAAGTTGAATGTGTTGAAAAAATATTTTGGTGGTAGTACATCAAGAGAATTATTAAACGAAAGAGTTCCAGGTGAATAATTTTTTTAATGATTAATCAATTTTTTTATACTTATCTTAAATTATGGAGATACTTATATGGACATAACAAAGATTATACAAATATTAAGTGAAGCATTAGATGACAAAGATTGGGATGTAATCAAAGAATTATTAGAAGATTTAATCTACGAAGAAGAAAATCCTATTCAACATTATGAAAAGGATAATGATGTAGATGATGAAAATTTATGGGGCTGACATGGTATTCGACTGGTGTTATTCGGTACTAAAGTGCAGCAGAGTTTGAGTAAACTCTTAAATAAAACTCAACGAAACTCAAATGGCGATAATTCGCTAGACGGGTTGGTAATTGACTGGCATTTAGCTGGTGCTGAAATGGGATTTGACAACTATGTTGATGAACCTGTTTCTGATTCCCAACCAACATACGCTTACGCGTAAGTTACTGAGTTGTCTAACACTCGGTCATAAAATAAGTTAGACGATCTTCTTCGGTAAGTGTGAAATAAAACGGACTTATCAGTTTGACCATTCTGTGTAAAATGGACATGGTGGGTTTGTCGGTGGACTACCAATTTGGAAACCGAACTAAGCTGTGAATGACTTTTTATAGGAAACAGACAGGACGGGAGTTCGATTCTCCCCAGCTCCACAACAAAATATGGTTATGAAAAAATATTATTACGAGAGAAGTAATCTCTTAGAATCTGAAATCAATATAAATTTCGAAGAACTTCTTTGGATGAATAAAGAACAAACCGAAGAATGGATAGAAAGTCTTAGAAGTTTTATATTATCTGAATGGGATGATAAAGGTATTCCACCTACAATCGGACAAGACACCAAAGACATAAAAAAGAACTTTATGAAACTACGAGAGTATGATGTACATCATAAGTTTTTAGTTCGTGATGATAGTGATAACGAAAATGTGATTAAAAATTATAACAAGCATGCAAGTGGTGTTAATCAATTTTTTCCAACTATGTTAAAGACTCGTGTACAAAATGGTTCTATCTATGATTGGTTCACAGATGAATATAAAGATAAATTTCAAAAGGTTATTAAACGAATCCTTAAAAGAGATTCAATGTATAATTGGTCTAAGTGTGTTTTAGATGGTGAAGAAATACCAGAAAACTTTTTTATAGTTCAACACAAACATAACGCAGTAGAGAGTCAATACAAAACACTTTCAGTTGAGGAAGTAGAGAAGTTAGATGATAAACATAAAACTAATCTACCAAAGGAACTTGATGGTAAAACATACAAGTTCTTAGTTAGGGATTTTCAATTAGGACAAAAGTTATTTCCAGCAGGTATTCAAGCATTTAGATTAGGACTTGGACAACCAGCAGTTAATTTTCCACCACTTACAGCACGATACTTATACGAACATTATACAAATCATATAGAACAAGATGAACCATTAAATATTTATGATCCTTCAAGTGGATGGGGTGGTCGTATTCTTGGAGCTATGTCATCTTTAAAAAGAATACATTATATCGGAACAGACCCGAATACAGATAACTACATAGATGAGTTAGGTAAATCAAGATACGAATATGTAGCCGATTTCTTTAACAATGAGGTATTAGAAACCAATCCATTTTGGGAAGAAGATAAAAATACTTATCATTTATTTCAAGATGGAAGCGAATTTATTGGGAACAATCCAGAGTTTCAGACGTATAAGGGAACACTTGACTTAGTTTTTACAAGTCCGCCATACTTTGACAGAGAGCAATATAGTGAAGATGAGGAACAATCCTTTAAGTTATACCCTAAGTATGATAGCTGGAGAGATGATTTTTTAAGACCAACTTTAGTCAATGCTTTTAATAGTTTACGAGAAGATAGATATTTATTATGGAATATCGCTGACATAAAAGTTGGTAAAATCTATCATCCGTTAGAACAAGATAGTATAGATATTCTCTTATCATTAGGAGCCGAATATCAAGGCAAACTCAAAATGTTGATGACATCTATGGTTGGTGTTGACCAATCTAATGTCAAAAACTCGGTAAAAATAAATGGAACTTATTTAAAGTATGAACCAATATTCATTTTTTACAAAAAATGACTTGACTTTTACTGCAAAATGTCGTAAGATCAAGAGTAATCAGAGGATAATAATATGTTAGATAAAACAATAAGTACAACAACAGCAATCGCGGGAATGGTGTTTGTAACTTTTATGAATGGGTATGTATCAACAAGTATGATGACTAATCATTCAAATATGTATAAAGAATCAAGTGATTCATTAATAGTTATGAATCAAAAACTACATTCTGAACTTCAAGAGTTTTACAAGTTTGGTATTGAGGTTGATGTAACTATGTATCAACCTGTATATCCACAAACGGATAAAACACCAGATATAACTGCGGATGGAACGAGAATCCGTATCAGTAAAGCAAGTGAATATAAGTTTGTAGCACTTTCAAGGAATCTCTTAAAAAGATGGGGAGGCCCATTTGATTATGGAGATTTTATTTTAATTAAAGGAACTAAAACTAAGGATGGTGTATATCAAGTAAGAGATACTATGAATCCTAAGTGGGTTAATGTTGTGGATATTTTAGAATCCAAGCATGTAGAACCATATAAGTATGAAAATGTCCACATCTACAAGATGAATTGGACAGATAATTTATCATTATTAAATAACAAATCATAAATAAAGGAGAATAAATGTCTAAAAAGAATACTGAACTAAAAGTGGGAGATTGGGTAAAGGTTAGATTAGTAGGAATAGATCAAGGAAATCAACCAGCTTATCAGATAGAGAATATTGATGGAGATGAGTATGTAGTAGTACAGACAGAGGGAACTTACCAACACAGAATTAAAATTGAAAAAGAAAAATTGACAAAATTATAAAGAGGTTATAAATGAAACAACTTACAGAAACCCAGTTATTGGATAACTGGAATAAGTTGTTGCAACTAATAGAAGATACATTCGAGGGTGAACGAAAAGAGAAACTCTTGGAAATGTATAAGTTCTTTGAAGATAGAATGATAGTTGCACCAGCATCAGGAAAAGAAGAATACCATTATTGTTACGCAGGTGGTTATGTAAATCATGTTTTGCATGTTTGTGAAACTGCATTAGAAGTATCCAATACCTATGAAAAGGTTGGTGGGTATAAAGATTGGACAGATGAAGAACTTATCTTCTCTGCCATGCACCACGACTTGGGTAAGGTCGGTGATTTAGTTGGGGAGTATTACATTCCACAAGATAATGATTGGAGAAGAAAAACACTCGGTGAGGTTTTTACTCATAGTACAGAGATTCAGAATATGAGAGTTACAGATAGGGCTTTATTTTTATTACAACACTTTGGTGTTAAGGTTAATCTAAATGAAACTCTTGCAATTAAACTTTCCGATGGGTTGTATGATGAAGCAAATCCATATTATCTTAAAGTATTTGATGCTAAGCGTTCACTTAAAAATCACTTACCATACATCATACATTGGGCTGACCATATGGCAACTCAAGCCGAGTTTGATGAATGGAAACGAGAAGATGAGGATAACAAGGAAGAAATGGAAAGTAGATTGGAAAATATAAAGAACATTAGTATTGGTAAAAAAGAAACCAAACCGAAACAAAAACATAAGGATGAGGTTTTGGAAAGTAAACACCAAGACTTGTTTGATGAATTATTTGGAGATAAATCATGATAATAGAAATAGTATTAGGAATTGTTATTCTTGTTGAAGGATATGTAATTTGGAACCTGATGAGAAAGACAGAACTACTCGAAACTTGGGTAGAAGATTTCGGTGATAGAGTTACACGAGTCCAACAAGAATTAAATGATATAGATTCTACTGGTCATTTTGAATCAGATGATGAGATAGGTTCTATATTCACATCAATTAAAGAAGTAGTTAATGAATTAAATGACCTAACAGAAGGAGAGGAAATTAGTGAGCAAAGTTAAACAAGCAGTAAAGAAACCAGTAAAGAAAAAGAAGAAACCTAAAAATTATTATTTTGACCAAGTGGTTGAAAATGCAATAATTCGTTATAATAATACAGACGATGCGAGATTAAAGAATATTATTTATAATGACCATATAGCTTTCGCATTCGATAAACTTGCAGAAAATATAATTCATACATTTAAGTTTTATTATTTTGATGTCTCGTCAGAACAAGTTAAGCATGAAGTAGTTTCTTTTCTTGTTATGAATATGCACAAGTTTAAAGAAGGTAAGGGTAAAGCATTCTCTTACTTTAGTATTGTTGCTAAGAATTATTTGATTCTACATAATAATAAGAATTATAAGAATTATAAGATTCACGACAAAATGGATGTTCTTGATTATTCTAATAATATAAAGGGAAAACAAGAACAAAGTGAAATTGCAAGTTTTAATAGAGAATATGTAGATGAAATGTTAATGTATTGGGAAGAAAATCTCCCCAACATTTTCAGACGACAAAAGGATATTCTCGTGGCAGATGCTGTATTAGAGATGTTTAGACGAAGAGAAAATATAGAAAACTTTAATAAGAAGGCTTTATACATATTAATTCGTGAGATGACTGGTTCTAAAACTCAACATATTACTCGTATTGTAAATGTTATGAAGAAATATAACATGAACTTATTGAGAGAGTTTCAAGAAACTGGTCAATTAGATACAGCAAATACAGGATCATTTCTGTAACAGAATGAAACAAGTGTAACATTATGTAATACCATAACGATACACTTTTAAAAAACTTCTAAAAAATAAAAACCTCATTTTTTTAATGGGGTTTTTTTGTGCCCCTACATCTTCAATTATATAGACACTTAAAATTATTTTTATTTTTTTTCTCAAAATGGGGTAGTTTGGTATAGTTTTTGTAGTATATAGGTAGGACGACATCATTTGGATGGAGTCAAACAAAATAAAAGTTAAGGAGAATGAAATGTTCATAAACCTAATGAAGAAAATAAAGAGTAACAAAGGTAATTCACTTGCTGAATTTGCTGTTACTACAGCTATGATGGCTACATTAGCCACCACAGCCGCACCCAAATTTGGTAGTGTCGGTGATGGTGCTAAACAGAAAAAAACAATGAATAACATTGATAAAATCTTAACCGTGGCTAACAATTATTATAACCAAGCAGTATCTGAAGAAGGTAAAGGAAGATTTCCTGGACAATCTAAGTATGATTCAGAAGTAGGTGGTGTAACACTTGCTGAAAATCAAACTACAGACCAAGCACTTGAAACATATGTAGAAGATGTTCTTGATGATATCGGAACTTATGAATCTGATAACTCAGACTTCGTATATGTCTTTTCACCAGCAGTAGATGATGAAGATGCACTCGCAGGTGATTGGATGAGTTTTGCAGGACAGACACACCAAGTAGATGTTCTATTTGATACAGATGGTGCAGCTGACTTTGTAAAGAACTTTGGTAACTCAGGTATTAAATCACCTTTTCAGGATGGTGCTTACATTTACCTTGTTATACCAGGAAGTGGAAGTGGTACTTCTGCACAAGCACCTGTTATTATAGTAGCAGATGTTGAAAATCCAAGTGAATTACACAAAACACTAACTCCGTAATATACGGAAGAAAGGAGAATAAGATGTTTAAAAGATCAAAAACACAAGATGGTTTCACATTGATTGAACTTATCATGGTTATGATTATTTTAGGTATTCTCGCCGCAGTGGCAATTCCAAAATACGCCTCAACGATTGATAAGGCAGAAGAAGCAGCTGAAAATGCAGTCATAGGACAAATTGACGCAGGTTTAGAAGTTTACGCTACCGAACAATTGTTGGATAATGGTCGTAGAAGTTGGCCAGATAACCCTTGGGAAACTCTGGACAGAAAACCAAGTGGATATACTCAAGATACTGATGATGCCGATGTTGATGGGGAGTGGACATATAATACCACATCTCTACAAATCACTCATCAGAGAAAAGACAATAGCCGATTTGGTTGGGATTACGACAAGGGAACTCAAACAGGCGACGACGCCGATGTTGGTACTCTTGGCGACAGAGAAGATTTAGCCGAATAGTCACTATGAAAAACTCTGCCGGATTCACTTTGGTCGAGTTAGTAATCACAATAGTTTTAGTGGGGATTTTAGCATTTACTACTATCCCCACTTATAACTTGCTGATTAATAACTCTCAATCACAGATAAACATATCCAATATGCATATCATTAGAGATACTTTTATTCAATATCATTACGATAGTGATTTAGATGGATTTCCGACAGAGCCTGAAAACTCACTTCTCGATTCCACATACCGAGAAATCATACTAAGTGATGGTAGAACACCAGATATGCTATTTAGTGGTGATTTACCATATAATACAAATAACAATCCATATACTTATTATATAGAAAACGATACGAGTGAACACGGGTGGGTAACTAATAGAATGATAGTTACTGATTTAGATCCCGATAGTCCATCATACGAGGAATATGTAATAGGAGAACTTTAATGAACAAAGGATATACTATGATGGAAATGGTTATAGTAATTCTTTTGATTGGTATTATGAGTGCCATAGCAGTACCAAGATTTGAGAGAAGGATTGAGTTAGAAGAACTCAGATTTGAAAAACAATTTACTTATCAGATTTGGGAAGAATTAGAATTATATGCCAAAGAACAATTAGAATTAACAGGAATGGAAAGTTGGCCCACTCATCCACTTTCTGTTTTAGGTCGTACAAGAAATGTCATAATTACTTTTCCGTTAGGAATACCTGATGAAGATAATGAATGGCAATTTGATGGAACTAAATTATATCATAGGAGAAAGAATAATGAGGTTTGGTATTTCACCTATAACCCTGATAACTTTCATTTGTCTGAACATCCAATTAAGCTATAGTCAAGATACTTTGGTAACGACACAATGGCCTCATATTGCTCGTGTATCCGATTTCAAAATGGGTACATTCAGAGGAACACCTTGTGATGATACAGAATATAGAGATGACAATGGTTCACCAGCTTGGAAAAATTATGGTGGGTGGTTATCTGAATGTGATTCATTATGGACAACATATAATGATTCGGTATTTACTGAAAGAGATAAAATCAGAAGAATAGAAAAGGCCAAACAAGATAGTATTGATATGGCAAATATAGATTTTGATACAGAATTAGATTTAGATGCCATGTGGGATAATACAGTTTGGAATGAGATAGTAGATATTCAAGATACCGAAGTATATGAAGTAGAACAAATAACAGCAGTTGCTGGTGTTCGTGGAGCAGAAGCCGAAGATGAAGCGTTACATCACTTATATTACAGAAGGAGTATGAAAGGGATTGCATTAATAGACTTACAGACAGCTTATGGTAAGTTACGAAATAAGAAATCAGAACTGATCAAAAAAGATCCTGATCATCCCAAATTAGAAAAGATAAATTTTCTATTATCTCAATTGGAAATAAAGATAAAAAATACTTGACTTTTATAGTTTTTTTTCGTAGATTCCAGTATAGATTGGAAAGGTATAATTAAATGAAATTAGAAGAACAAAAAATAGAATATATTATAACAAGTTTAATCGTAGTTATATTATTAGTAACTTTTTGGCCAACAAGAGAAGTAATAGTTACAGAACAAGTTTATGTTGGTGAAGAAGAATTTAATCAACATCCACTAATTGCATGGACAGACACTCACGAAAAATGGAATGGTAAAGAAGGTGATATAGTAAGAGTAAAATATAGAGTAACAAGTAGAAATACAAAGTTATGGATGTTTGATGTAAGTACTGGAAAATTAGTTCATGAACAATCATATCATAGAGACCCGTGGGAAGATAAACATAGAGATTTTACTTATGTTTGGAAACTATATAAATCAGAACGAAGTGATTATATACCACCAGGAACATATGAGATAATAATTGGTGGAATGTATAAACCAACATCCAATGTTGGAAAAATAACCACCATTATAACAATTTAACCGCAAAAAAAAGGGGAAATAAATTAATAGTTCCCCTTTTTCATTATCCGATAATAGCTATTTACGGAATAAACCCACCAACACCAACAATGCGACAAGTCCAGCAAATCCAGATTCGCCGAATTGATTTATGATTGATGTCAGGTTACCAATAACATTTACACCAAAGACTCCACTTCCGAACAATACTTCACCAACGGCTCCTATTGCTACAAAAGAAATGAGTAGGTGAGCTATATCGTCCACCCAACCTTTGACTAATGTGATGACTTCCTTCATTAGTTATCTCCCGTTTATTTTTCTTATCATTTAACAAAAAAGGGATTCTTAACTTCCGTTTTCTGTTGTCGAAATATCTTTCGACATAAATAAATATAGTATATACATTTTTTCCATTTGCAATATATATGCACTCATTTTTCAGTTATTTTATATTTATTTATGAGTTATAACATCTATTTTTAATACAATATAAGGAAATAAAATGAGCAAAGATTACGAATTATTTGAAGGTAAGTCACTATCATCATTATTTCAAGACATTTATGATAATTCTAAACATAATAAAACCCAATTAGAAATGTTGGTAAAAGAAGTTACAAGTTTTATCAAGGACGGAGATATGGCTATTCAGTTGATTCCTATGATAAAAGAGTATTTGGAAATAAATGTAAAGAATGATGAACAATTAATTAAGTTGGCTACAATAGTCCAACGATTAATTTCTGCAGAAAATAAAGGTGGTGCGGAAGCAGAGTTTGGTTTATCAGAAAAAGAAAAAGAACAATTACTCAAAAGTATAGATGATGTAGTTGTAGATATACAAAAGAAATCAGACGAAATTACGGATGATATTAAAACAGTCAAGGATAATTAATGGCATATTTAACAACTGCTGGTCCAAAATCTTCTAAGGAAAAACCATATACTGGAAAGCGTTTAGAAAAAGTCGCAACAATATCTGATGTTCATAATGAAATTGAAAAATATGGAACACCTTTACCAGGCCAGTTTTTTTATGAATTGGAAGTTGCTGAAGTATTGGAAATATATTTAAATCCTGATAGTTTACCTAAAATACCTAATCCAGCAAATCCAGACGGGGATGAAATAGCAAATTGGGATTTAAAGGGATATATTAAGGCAAGAATGGTAGAGGTTAACGGTGGTGTTATGGATATTAGACTTATTAGACCGATGAGCCCAAATATAAATGATTATCCACAACCAGGTGAATATGTTGTTGTTGGTAGATTTTTTGATGAAGATTATTACATGGGTAAAGTTGGTATTATTAATCATGTAAACTCAAATATACAAAAAAATAGAAGTCTTGGAGATTATGGACCAGGATATCGATATCCATATCAAACAAAATATTTTTCAGCCAATCGTAGAATAAGAGATGTTGTACCCTATGAAGGTGATATTATATTTAATGGTAGATTTGGTCAGTCGATAAGACTTGGAAGTAACATATCACAAGTTACAGAATCAATTTTAAGAGGACCTGGTATAGAAGAAAAACCCATTGAAGATACAGGAAAAATAAATTCACCGAACCTTATTTTTAGAACAGGACAATCAAGTGGATCAAATACTACGAATGATTGGGATTTTAATGATGTTTTATATAAAAATAGATCGGTAAGAGAAGATATTAATAACGATGGGGCTTCTTTGTGGATGACTACAAAACAAACCGTACCATTAGAGTTTGCAGCAAAAAGTTTAGTTAAACAAACAATAGAACTTCCTGATGAGGAATCATCTAAAAAATTAGAAGGTAAACAAATAGTTTTAAACTCAGATAGAATAGTTTTTAATGCAAGAAAAAAAGAAATATATTTATCAGCAGGACATAGTGTAGATATATCTGCAAATAGAAGTGTTGTTGTAGAAGTACCAGAAGATGGTGGTGTTCAGTTAGGAACATTAAAGGCAACAGAACCGGCTGTTGGGGGTGATGTATTGATGGACATTATTGATAAACTTATGACATCAGTACAACAATTTGCTAGTAAATTAATACCTACGACTGGAATAACAACCGTTCCTGGATCACCTGTACCATTGAGTCAAATAAATGTAGCGGCAGGTGGTTTGATGTCGGATATGATACAATTAAAAACACGATTAGAAGAACCAAAAAGTAAAACTATAAAGGTTGGTCATATGACTTCACCAGTTATTAAATAGGGGTAGAAAATGCCAATAAGATGTAAAAGTATAGCAGCACAAAAAGTTGATTTAAATGCAGGCGATAAAATAATATCTGGATGTGAATTATTAAAGGGTAGTATTCTTGTAGATGGTGAAGAAGGATTCCCACTTCAGTTTATTGATAAAGATGGATTTGCAGGAAGTGATGGTGCAACTGTTTTATGGCCCGAAACAGGAAATGATATTTTTCAATATTCACCCAAAGAAAAGGTTCCAGTAGGAACTTATATACATAAAGGTCAAGTATTGGATGATGAAGAATGGTTTGATGCTCCACATACGGTACAAAATGAAGGGGCTATTGCAGGACCTCAAGGTAGTGATATGTTGGGAGGCGGTACAGGACCATTTGATGATACAGTAGAACCAACTCAAGGTACACCACCAGAAGTTGCACAGCCAGGAGCTGGAGAAGGATTTTGTGATAAAGATGGTATTTTCCCTGGTGAGGAAGATCAAAGTTGGTTAGATGATTTATTAAATATGAATCTTCCAGATTTAAAGATGTTTAATCTAACTGGGTTTACAGCATATATTACAAAACAATTAACCAAACTTTCTTCAGCAGTACAAAAAGTTCAACAAGAAGTTGATAAACTTGTAGCAAAGGCCAAACTCGATCCAGATGATATTTGTAAAACACCTATACCTGAGATTATCAAATGGTTACAGGATTTTATCAAGGCGATGATGAAATTGATGCCAATTTTGATGAAGATATTACAAGTAATTAAAATTATAAAAAGAATTTTAAAAATTATTAGGAAGATTTTAAAGTGGACACCACCATTCGTTGTTCCACTAATAGAGAAACTATTAGAGTTACTTTCTCTAATGGGATTAGTAGATATGGTTGTAAATTTATTGATTCAGACGGTTGGTAGATTTATGGCAATATTACCTATATTACAGGCACAATTAATGGCTATTTTAGCACAATGTGCAGGACAAGATTTAACAGATAAAGACTCTTGTGAAGCGGCAGGTGGAACTTGGATAGAACCAGAAGATGTTGCAGCACTACAAGAAACACTTAATCAATTAACAAGTGAAGCAAATGCAATGGCACAAATGTCAAGTGGTGACGCTTCAGATGCAGGTGGAGATGCAGGTGGAGAAGATGGTGTACCAGAATTAACAGTTGGTGCAGCAGATGGAGATTCAGTTGGATTTTGTTCAATACCATATCATTCAACACAAGAAGAATGTGAAGAAGCAGGTGGAACTTGGACACAGGTAGATGTCGATACAGATTTTAGTAAAGTAGATACTTCTTCACTTACTAATGAATTGGCAAAACAAATACAAGAATTGGATCGTTGTTTTGCAGATCCAGATTTAGAACGATATTTAGAAGAGTTATAATATAAAGGAGATAACAATGAAGAAACAAGAACTAATAAAGATAATAGAAACTGTAGTTCGTAAGGAAGTTAAAAAACAAATGAATGAGATATTTATTAAAGATAACGATTCATCTTCGCTTACTGAATTAGTTTCAGCTCCAACACCGAAACCAAAGAAAGTTCAGAAACCAAAAAAAGAGGTTCAATATACATCAAATGAGGCACTTAATAGAGTTCTGAATGAAACTGTTGGTGGAGTTCCACAAGGAGAAAGTGGTGGATATGAAACTATGGGTGGTGGAGTCTTTGATAGCAGTAAAATAAATGATATACTTGTTAGAGAAACTGGTTTGGGAAATCCAGAATCAGTAAAGGAAAAGAAACGAGAAATAGCAGCAGTTGATTCTATTAAGAAGGCTGGTGTGAATGTTGACCAAGTTCCTGACCATGTAACAAATGCATTAACAAGAGATTATTCCGCAGTTCTTAAAGCTATAGACCAAAAGAAAAATAATTCTTTTCGTCCATAAGAGGTGAGTAATGGCATTAGATAAAAATTTTTTAAAATACAAACTTGAAAAAATTAAGAATGATGATATTTTTAAGGATCAAGATACTGAGTCTAAGCGTAGACAACGAAAAGAAAACGCTAAAAAGGCACGAAAAGAGGCAGATGCAATTCATTCTTATATAACTGGAGTGGATGAAAAACAAGCATTATCAAATAGATCTTTTATAGAGCCAGATAGTATGCCGGGTAATCTATTTATATCAGATATAGGACAATTAAGTTTAACTCAAGTAGATGGTCCTAAAACGAAATCATCAAAAATACTGGCATTATTAAATAGACATAAAAACTTTTCTAACGCAAATAGTGTTCGTAAAATAAAATTAAAAGCACTACAGAAGATTTTCGATGGTTTAAAGTTAGTTTTTCAAAGGAATAAAATATCACTTGAAAAAAATCTTGAAGTAAAAGGAAATGTTGAATTAGGTGAAAAAATAACGATAGGTAAAGATGGAATTGTAGGAAATAACTTTAAAGTTGGTCGCGTACTTGATACACGAAATTTAGTTGTTAGGAATGAGATAATTATAAAAAAAGATTTGAAGATAGGTGGTAATACTAATATATTTAAATCATTAAAAGTTAATGATAATATTTCTGTAAAGAAAAGTGGTCATGTAAGGGGTAATTTAAAAATTGATGGAGATATAGAGCTCGGTGGGGAACTTAATTTTGTAGATGTGGCAGGTAGACAAGGTGTAGCACCACAGAGTTTGACTCCAAATGGATATGTTGAGTTACCTGGAGGTGTGATAATGCAGTGGGGAACGGATACGAGAAATCAAGATGAAGCTTATATAGTTAATTTTCCAAAACCATTTCCAAACGCAGTTTTTTCAGTTATGTTAAACAGACAGGCGTCAAATGATGCCGGGCAGAATAAAACTTGGGCAGTAACAGCAACATTACCTACTACAACGGGATTTACCATTGATAGGGACGATGATATTAGTGGTACACAAACAATGAATTGGTTAGCAATAGGGAATTAAGGAGAATATAAATGGGAGCAAGAGAAAAAGATTTAAATCCAGATACTTTTATTGGATTAAAACTTCCATTGGGATATTCAGATTCAGGATATTTCAAACAAACTAAAACTACAATTGAACAGGCAAAATATAATATTATTAATTTAATGAAAACTGTTCCTGGAGAAAGACTCGGCCAGCCAGCTTTTGGATCCTTGTTACAGAATATATTATTTGAACCAATGGATGGAGAAATTGGAGATAGGATAGAGGAGGCAATTAGAGATACACTTGCAAAATGGTTGCCATATATTAATATTACAAATATAGAAGTTACTCAACCAGAACACGATAATAATAGAGTTAATGTAGCCATAGATTTTGGGTTGTCATTTGAACCTGATAGATTCGAAAGTGTGTCAATAGACTTTGAACAATTCGAATCAGCTATTAAAGAATAAGGGAGAAGAAAATGGCTAAAGCAGTTAGTAAAGAAGTAAAATATTTAAATAGAGATTTTTCATCGTTTAGATCTGGATTAATGGATTTTGCTAAAACATACTTTCCGAATACATATAATGATTTTAATGAGTCAGATCCAGGTATGATGTTTATAGAAATGGCATCATATGTTGGTGATGTTTTGTCATATTATATTGATGAACAATTTAAAGAAAGTATGTTAGCATTTGCAGAAGAAAAGAAAACCATATATGAAATTGCACAAGGTTATGGATATAAACCAAGACAATCTTCACCAGCCACAGTTGAATTAGATGTTTTTCAAACTGTACCCGCAAGTTCAACTATAGTAAGTTCAAATGGTTTACAACAACCAGATGAAGATTATTGTCTTACAATACCAGCAGGAATGCAAGTAACTTCCACAAATGGAACTATTTTTAGAACATTAGATGATGTAATATTTAGTGATTCAAGTTCATTGAGTCCAAGACAGGATGATATTTATGAGGTTGATAATAATAGTAATGTTAGTAAGTGGTTATTGAAAAAGAGTAAAATTAAAGCAGTTAGTGGAACGACAACTACTGAATATGTTCAATTCGGAGCAGCAGAAAAATATAAAAGAATAGCCTTACAAAATACTCCAGTATTAGAAATAATTTCAGTAACGGATAGTGATGGAAACAAATGGTATGAAGTTCCATTTTTAGCACAAGACACAGTTTATTCAGATTTTCAAAACAATTCTAAGAACTCTCCTGATTTAGTTTCTGGAAGAAGTTTTGCACCATTCCTTTTAAAACTTGTAAAGACATCAAAACGATTTACAACTTTTATTAGACCCGATGGTAGAACAGAAATGAGGTTTGGTTCTGGAGTAGCAGCTGGAGCGGACGAAGAAATTATTCCAAATCCAAGTAATGTGGGTTCTAATTTACCAGGAACACCAAGTTTCCTTGATACATCATTTGATCCAGCAAATTTTTTAAACACAGAAACTTATGGTCAATGTCCAACTAATACAACACTTACAATTAAGTATTCTTATGGTGGTGGAGTTGGTGATAATGTAGCTTCAGGAATGACAACGAGTGTTAGTCAAATGAATGCAGAGTTTGATAATTCTGTGACTTTAAATAATAATTTAAAATCAATTTCACAGAACTCTGTAGCAGTAACAAACCCACAACCCGCAACGGGAGGGAGTGGAGCAGAAACACTTGAAAATGTTAGAACAAATGCATTAGCTTATTTTCAAGCACAAAGTAGAGCAGTAACTAAAGATGATTTTATAACTCGTGTATATTCATTACCAGCCAAGTATGGTAATGTAGCAAAAGTTTATATTATACAAGATGAACAAGTTGCAGCAATAGACCAGAATACGGGAGATACAACATATCAGGCTAATCCATTAGCACTAAATATGTATATGTTGGGATATGACCAAAATAAAAAATTAGTTAATGTAAATAACGCAGTGAAAGAAAATGTAAAAACATATTTAAGTCAGTATAGAATGATGACAGATGCAGTACAAATTAAAGATGCTTGGGTATGTAACATTGGTATTAGATTTGCTATTTTTACTAAGAAGGGATTTAATAAGAATGAAGTGGTGTTTAATTGTGTTAATAAATTAAAAGTGTATTTTCACGCAGATAAATGGCAAATAAATCAACCAATAATTTTAGCTGATGTTGTTTCGGAATTATTATCAGTTGAAGGAGTTGCTTCCGTTGTAAAACCACAGGCTGGTAGAGATGAGTTAATTATCGTTACTAATAAGTGGGGTTCCGCACAGGGATATTCTAATAATATATATGATATTAAATCTGCAACTCATAATGGAGTAGTATATCCATCTGTTGATCCGGCAATTTTTGAACTTAAATATCCTGATAGTGATATTCAGGGTAGAGTTTTAGGAGATATCTAATGCATTATTTTGAATACTCAACGAAGGATACAACAATATATGAAGTAAGTTCAAGTATGAATACAGGACTTGATGAGATACTTGAAGTTAGAAAAGATATGAATGCAGATGGGACGGTGGTAAATGTTTCTCGTGCACTTATAAAGTTTGATTTAACTTATATTTCTAAATCTATATCTTCTGGATTAATACCATCTTCATCAATATATCCAAAGTTTTATTTAAATCTATATGACGCAAATTCATCTGAATTAAACATATCTCAAAAATTATATGCATATCCAGTAAGTCAATCTTGGGATATGGGTTCGGGAAGAACAAAAGCAAATCCAGCCATAGTAGATGGGGCAAGTTGGAAGTATAGAGATGGAGATGCAAATGCAACTCCTTGGTTGGGAACTTATTCTACACTACAAGGTAATACTTTTGCAAGTGGAACTTTAACAATATCAAATGGAGATTTTGATAATCAAGAAGTTACTATCGGTGGAGTTGATTTTGTATTTGTAAGTGGTTCAACTTCTGTGTTTAATAATAGCTCAACAGAAATATATGTATCTTCTGGATCAACTGTAACGGGTTCTATTAATAATTTACGAAATGTCATTAATGTTAGTAGTTCTTTACATGGATTGGTAGTATCAGCAAGTATTGTTACGGGTACACCTAATAAACTGATATTATCTGGAAGTTCTAAGGGAACTACATCAAATTATGCAGCAGCTTCATCATCAGGATTGTTTTCGTTTAGTGGAACTAAAACTCTGGCGTTACAGGGTGGAACTGATGCGACTACTACATTGTCAGGTGGTGGTGGAACTTGGTTTAGTGGAAGTGGATACCGAGCTTCACAATCTTTCTCTCATCAAGCAGCAGATGTTAGAATGGATGTAACTGATCTTACATGGAAATGGTTAGGTGGTACTATAGCAAATGAAGGATTTGTGGTAAAACGAAGTGGAAGTTTAGGAAACTCAAATTCAAATGCTGAGGAAGGAAATACTACAAAATACGGCCATTTTTCATTTTTTGGTAGGGAAACCCATACGATTTATCAACCAACATTAGAAGTAGTTTGGGACGACTCAAAGTGGACAACAGGTTCTCTGTCAGCACTATCATCTACTCATTTAGAAGATATGGTTCTTTATATGAGAGGGTTTAGACCAGAATACAAAGAAAAATCAAAAGTAAAATTTAGAGTGGTTGGTAGAGAAAGATATCCAGAAAAGTCATATTCTACAAGTGGATATAGTACTGGGTATAATACAGTTAAATATTTACCAAGTGGAAGTAGTTGGTATCAAATTAGGGACGCCTATTCAGAAGATATAATTGTACCTTACGGAAGTGGTTCAAAAATAAGTTGTGATTCAACTGGAAATTATTTCAACTTGTGGATGGATGGATTACAAGCAGAAAGATTCTATAGAATTGAATATAAGATTGTAAGTGGAAGTGGGACATCAGATGAAACCGTTCAATATTTTGATGAGAAACATTCATTTAAAGTAACGAGATAAAAAATGCCATACGATTCAGAAGCATTAAAAACAAATGAGTTTTATCAAAACTTAGTTAGAAAAGATGAAAAAAAATATGTTGATTTAATAAGAAAAAAATTATTAGATGGTGATATAAATACTGGTACTTTGAGAGATGCAGATACAGGAAATATTTTATTGTTTGAAACTGTAGTACCTGGTGAGGGATCCAATGGTTTAAGTTTTAATCCATCAAGATTATCAAAAAATATGGATAGACAATATTTGTCCAAGGCAAAACCATCTGGTAAGAAGAAAAAATCAGGAAAAAAAATAAAAAAAGGTAAAAAGTTTTCTAAGGAAATAAAAGAGAAAAATGAAATACCAGTCCAATCTACAGGTAGATTACATACATTAGTTAAGCCTTGGGGTGTTGGGTATTTTGATTACGATACTTCAGATGAGAAGATAATAGATAAAGAGTTTACGGAATTATAATGGCTAAGAAAAAGTATTTAACTGCTGATCCACTAAGTGGAAAATTATCGAGGATTAATCCTAAAGATTTAAAATTGATAAATGCTAAAGGATTAAATGATGGTGATCCTATTGCTCTTTATGGAACTTTAACTACCGATATAATAGAATATTGTGTTTATGATAATAGTGATAACTATTTGGGTTCTGGTGAACTTTTGTATCCTTTTGATGACGAGTTAGATGTGGGTGGTCATGTTAGAGGACTTGGGTACAATCGTGGAACTTATAAAATAGTTTATAATTTTTTAAGACGAGTTGGTGGATCAAATAATGTAGTTTTAACGAAAAGAGTAGATAAAAGTATTTGGAAGGGCGCATATTATATAGATACTGATGGTAAAGTATATGCTGGTACGATGGATGAACCATTGTTGGACGAGAATGATGAACAAATAGAACTTATCATTCAAGATGATAAATATTGGTTACAAGAAGTTTCTCCATCTCGAACTGAACTAAGACTTAGACCAAATCCAGGAATAAATGACCTTGATTATCATGAACAATTTAGATTATTAGGTTATACTTGTTTAGCCTATTCTGATATAAGTGGTGAATCTTATATAATAATCAGTGATCCAGCTACTTCAGTAGAACAAGGTAAGAGCGAAAAAATCAATGAAACATCTTTTGATAATAGAGCTACTTTAGTTGGTAATAATATTAAATTAGATGAGGCAATGATAGGTGGTAATCTTATTGTACGAGATGCATTTATTATAGATACTGAAGAAACTCCAGAAGTAATATCAAAATATAATCCAATAATTGAAACAGATCAACTTTCTATATCTGAAAACTTAGTTGATAATGGTGCATTTGAATCACAAAAATTGGCAGGTAAACTTATCCATCCTGAATCAGATACTAATTACCAACTTGCAGATTTTTGGAATCCTGGAAATAGTAAATATGTTTTACGAACAAAAGGTCAAGCCGTACCAGATGGAGTAAACAGAAATAGTTATACAATAGATATAAATGGTGCAGAAGGTGAAACTTATGTGTTAAGTTGTTGGGTATGGTACAATGACCAGTGGCCAGAACACGAAAAAGAATTATTTATTACAGACCAATCAGATAGTGCTGAAGTAACAGGGATAAGTGAAACTAAGGAAGTGAATGGAAGAACTTGGGAAAGACACTATACAAGAGTAACACCAACATCTGCAGATGGAAATTTTAAATGGTTTTTGGGAAAAACCGATACTGTAGAAGCCGGGCCGAATGCTAGAAGGTATATAACAAATATACAATGTGAACCTGGATCACTAACATCATTACCCACACCTTATATAAATAAACCAAGAACTGAAGAAATTGAAGTTACAACTACTGGTAAAATTACATTTAAAAATGACGGAAGTTCAGAATATGTTGAAACTATAATACCAGATGAAGATGAAGGATTTACTGATAATATGGTTGGTGGTAAACTTACCATTAAAGATGCCGTAATTTCAGATGAAATAGTACGAGAATCAACTGAAAGGATTGCACTTGAGAATATTCCAGTTGATAATACAGATGCATTTAATATAAGAGATAATGGAAACGAGGGAGAGTTTCATAAAAGTCCATTTCATGGAGTTACGGACGCTGAATCCAATGAATTAAAAGTATCGTTACAGGCAAAAGATGAATATTGGTTATATCATAATACAACTATGATTGGGCAGTATGAAATTCCAGAAGAAGTAAGAGAAATTGATGATTTGACGATAACTAATCGTACTGGTATGACGATTAGAGATAATGGAAACGAGGGAGAGTTTCATTATACCAGAAGTCCTTTCCACAATTTTCATCAGATATCGGAAACAGAACAACCTAAAAACACTTTAAAGTTTACACTACAGGTTGATTGGCAGTTTACCCTAATCCATATTAAAGGCCCCAATTCTTTAGAAGGTGAAGGAACTGAATATGTTATTCGTGATAATTGGAGATCAAATTGGCAGAGTTCCACTACATATGAACTTACACCATCAGTCAGTTCTGGAGATTCAAGATATGTAGATGTAGCTGATAATGATAATAGAAGTATTTATGGGTTTGAACATGGTGATACATTACGATTAAATGCATATAATATAGGAGCTAAAGCAGGATTTTTAGGTAAAATTGAACATGACCTATTTTCAAAAACAGTATATAGAACGGGTGATTCGAAAAAAAATTATGCACAAGGTGGTAGTGGCACAGTCAATCGTTATAATGGAATATGGAATCTCACCGAGGTAAGTCACGGAGGAACTGCTAATGATTGGAAAATTTGGCATGATTACAAGTATGATGAAAAGAAAGAAAAAGTAAATAAAGAGAATAGTTTTTGGGAATCAAAATATATAACCCCTGAGTTATTGTCAAGTAAATGGATATGGGCAAGAACCCAAGCCAATAGTCAGCTAACTGTTTGGGAGTGGACAAATGAAGATATAGGTGCTGCTATTTTTAAATATCCAGATCCTATATTACATGCAGATGCAATATCCGTAGAGGGATGGTCTAATGGAGATATGTCCTGGGAATGGGGCCAGCCTGAAACTCAGGTATTTTATAAGACCAGGTGGGCTGGATATCACGCAAAATGGACGAGAGGTGAAGGTCGAAGTGGTGGAAATACTATAAAGTTTATTGACCAAAACTCTCAATTTCAAAATCCAAATCATACAGGATATACTGGTGTTGGGTTTGATGAAAATGGAAATCAACTTACTGATACATCTCGTGTTTATTCAGCACGAAATAATCCTGGCCTTAGTGGTGATAGTTGGCAAACATTAGAACACAGAGCAATGATTGTTGAACAATATTTGCCAGTTACATTGGCAACTCAAGGAATACAGCCAGGTGATATACTTAAAGTTTCTTGGTGGCAAAAAACAGATACTCCAGGAAAAGGTGCAAGAGTTATGTTGTCTGGTTGGAGAAAAGATTTACCATCTCCTGAAGGTAGTTGGTATTCGTATGGTGAGAATGGTCTCCGCAATACGACACATAATTGGGGCCCTGGTAGTAATTTTGGTCCAGAGTTCATACCAATAGATAAAGAGGGTGTATGGACAAAGGCAGAGTTCACTGCTGTAGTACCAGAGGCATGGGATTTAACAAAAATGTATCATCCTGCTTATTATGATGCTGATCGTAATATTGGTACTCAACTTAGAGTATATGGTAATTACGGTCCTGAAGGTATAGTTTGGGTGGAAGATATAAAAATATCCTTTGTTAATTCAGACCAACCAGAAGAAGTAACACATATATATACAGTTCCAAACTTTGAACCATCAGATAAATTAAGAGTTAATGTCAAAAATTCAACTGGAGAATCGTTTGGATTTGTATCAAAAATAGAATATAAAGGTGGGGAATATAAAACAGGAGATCCATACGAGGATTATTATCCAGATCCAGTTACGGGAGAAACAAAGGTTGTTAATTTACCAGGAACTTGGAAAATTGATGGTGGTGGTGCACTTAAAAATAATGGTAAACCTACTGATGCTGACAATGTACTTCCAGACTTAAAAAAATCCGAGTGGTTATGGGATGCAGATGATTCAGTTGAGAAGAGTTTTATATGGTCTGCGATAGATGGAATTGAAAATTATATATGGCATTATCCTGATCCAAAATTGAGAACTGATGCAATCTGGCCAACAAATTGGAATAATGGGTTTTATAATTGGGATTTAACCGATAATACAGATAGGTTTTATCATAGTGGTTGGATAGGACATCATGCTAAATGGGTTGATGGAGATGGTCGAGATGGTGATGCTTGTATGAAGTTCATTGATCAAAACTCTAAATTTATTTCATCAAATGACTTAACATATACAGGTTTATATGGTACTGGACTCTCAGACGATGAGGAAATATCATTGGTACATAGACCAATGTGGCTTTACCAAAAGTTACCACATACACTCGAAGATAGAGGTATTCAAGTAGGAGATCAACTTACTATCTCTTGGAGACAAAAGTCAGATACCATTGGAAAAGGTGCGGCAGTTGGATTATTACATAGAAGTCTTGATGGTGGTCAGATGGGTTTCGGAGATGACATAGGAATAAATCATCCCGCACAAACAGATGATTGGTTAGAATTGACGGATAAACAATGGTTTAGATATAAACCCGTTAGTCAAGAAGGTGAATGGGAAGATGTTAGTTTTGATATAACAGTTGATGAAAATACTATTGATTTAGAGGGAGATTCAATTCTCTATGTATATGGTCAATATGGACCTGAAGGTATATTATGGGTAGAGGGATTACAAATTAGTAGAACTTCAGATATTATAACTAATTCAACTACTCCAATATTTTCTGATTTTGTTGGTTATATTCAGAGTGTAGATGAAAAGAATAAATTAACTTTGACTGATACATATGATAATTTTGTAACCACCAATCTATATAAGGATAATAATGAATTAAATTTAAGGTCTTGGAGTACTTTTGATAATTTTTATGTTGATTACACTTCATCACTTGCTACAAGTACCCCAGTATATGGTTCGTTACGCGGAGAGATACATGGAATAGAAAATAATACAATTATACTTTCAGAAGGTTTTAGGTCATTGGGTGAAGATGCAGGTCATGATTTTGAAAAAAATCCAGATGGATCTATGTTACCATTGGATAGGTGGTTTATTCAATATCCAAAGGATAGAAGTGAACCTTATAGTAAGTTACTTAAATATGGTCCCAATGAGTTTAGTTTGATAACTAATTTTAAGATAGATAGAGAATCTTATACTGATTATCCATATTCAGTAGTTTATAAATTATATGAGCCATTACCTGATGCAGTACAAGAAAAAGATTTTATTACTATCGTTAGAGAGATGGCTCCCCCGTTAGAAGAGGTTCTTACTTTATATCCATTTGTAGAAGAATGGGTTAGTGATACGGTGTTGAGGACACCTTCATTTACTGGAACAAAAACAACCATTGGAGAGGGAAAAACAGAGTTTAAGACTTATGATGAGTTAGTATCAACTGATGTTGCTTTGAAAGAGGGTGTAGAAAATGAGATACTAAGTGGAAGTTTGAGTGCAGACATTAATGTAGATCATTCTCAATTTTCTAACTTTGTACATTTCGGTTCAGTAGAAAAACGAATAAGAAACTTTAAATATAAATTAGAATTAATAGAACAATATACAGATAGAAGTGCTTCTCTTGCAGGTGCAGGAAGCTCATCCGCTGGATATTTATCGGTAGTGGCAGATCCAAACAAAGGTTCATATTTAAATGTATCTGGATCAAGTGGATATAATCCAGCATTTACTCCAGTAAGTGGTTCATTAACACAAGTGCAGTCTTGGGAACAAAAACGCCGAGATACGATTAATTCGTTTGATAAGTTTGAAAAATATATGTTTTATGAAAGTTCATCATATTTAAGTGAATCTATTGGAATATCTTATGATAATTCTTGGCCAAAACGAGAAGGGGCAGGAACATATATAAGTCCTTATTTAAATTATAGAACTACTCAATCAGTTGCAACAACTTGGTTTGATAATCAAATAACATCAGCATCTGCATATGATAGGGAAAATAAAAATAGAGTACGAAGTCATCTTCCAGTTTTTGTACAAGATGATGACCAAAACGCAGTATTTCTTAATTTTATAGATATGATTGGTCATTATTTTGATGGTATTTGGATATACATTAAGGCATTAACTGATATTCATGATAAGAGAGATAAATTAACTGATGGAATTGCCAAGGATTTATTGAAACCAATTGCACAATCACTTGGGTGGGAAGTCCACGATGGTAAAGATTTGGTATCTCTAAAAAGGTATATCTATGGAATGGAACAGAGTGGTTCTGAAACACCTTGGCAACATTCAATAACTCCAGATAGGGATATATCAAGAGAAATATGGAGTCGTGTTATAAATAATATGCCTTATTTCTTAAAAACAAAAGGAACTACACGGGCAATTAAAGGATTGATAAGTTGTTATGGTATTCCATCAAGTATATTACGAGTTATGGAATATGGAGGACCAGCTTTACCTGGAGTTCCACTTGATACTTTTTTAACGAGAAAATTTACTAAAGCATTAAATTTTTACGGGGCATCAAATAATACATATGTTCAGAATAATACTTGGAAAACACATTTATCTGGAAGTAGTGCAACAAGTAGAGTACCAGATACAGTAGAGTTTAGATTTAGAGCAGCAAGTGGTTCAAATCAAGTATTAGTAAGACGAGGTGATGATTGGGGAATTAGACTAAAAGACAATAGTTCAGTTGATAATTACGGATATGTTTCGTTTATGTTGAGTGGTAGTAAGGGATATAATGAAGTAACTTCTTCTGAATTACCAGTTTATGATGGAGAGTTTTGGTCTGTAATGTTGACAAGGACATCTGCATCAGGACATACCTTGGTAACGGATAGTACCAGTCAAAATATGGCATATAATTTGCATGTTAAAAAATATGATGCTGGTAGAAGTAAACTTATATATGAATCTTCAAACACTTTAGCGGTAAGTGGGGCATTAGGAGCAACATCACAATCATATAATTTAGCTTATTCTGGTAGTGATAAAACTGTTACTATTGGTGGTCCTCAAAGTACCTATTTTGGAGAATCATTTAGTGGTTCTATGATGGAATATAGAAACTGGACACAACCACTAAATACCGCATCATTTGACAATCATGTAGCAGCCCCAATAGCATTTGATGGTAATTCACCATCTGCTTCATATTTAGATTTAATTACTCGATATTCGTTTGATGATGATAAAGATTTAAGTGTGGGTGCGAATAATTGGTTTAGAGATGTAAGTGCAGACCAATCATTTACTTCATCAGCGATTCCATCTGGATATACAAGTGGGTTAGCATCTGGTACAGATTCACCTACACACTTTTCACGGGTGGTAGATGAAACAAAGATGAAAGTTCCAAACTTGGGTCCAAGTAGAATGTCATCAAATAAAATAAGAATTGAAGCAGATAGTTTAATAGATCCAGAATTAAGACAAAATCCGATATTAGATTTTGGTAAAAGTATTACAATACCAGCCTATGATACCGCACCAATAGATAGTAATAAGCTCGGTATATTCTTTTCACCATCAAAGGCTATAGATGAGGATATTATTCTATCGATGCCCAATCTTGACTTTGACCAATACATTGGTGATCCACGAGACCAATATAAAGAACAATATAGTGGATTAGTAGAAGCAAGAAATCTATATTGGAAGAAATATTCAGGTCCAAATAATTTTTGGGATTATTTAAGATTATTAAAATATTATGATAGTTCATTATATGAACAAGTTAGAAGTTTAATTCCAGCACGGGCAAATGCTACAGTTGGTATTCTTGTAGAGCCTACAATTCTTGAAAGAGATAAAATTATTATTGGAAAAGAACCAACTTTTATTAGACAAGATTTACATAGTAAGATAATTGCTACTCAATATATTAGTGAAAGTGCACAATATCCAACTTATGAGTCAAGTATAAATTACAGTCATCCGTTTAGAATTAATTATCATACACAAGAAACTGGTTCATTTATTTCAGCATCATCTGAGTATATACCATTGGATTCTTCAATCAATTATAGTAATCCATTTAAAATTAATTATTATACACAAGAAACTGGTTCATTTTATTCTGCATCAGCAGAATATATTCCATTAGATTCTCGTATAACTTATGGACGACCATATGTACCTAATTTTTATACTAATGAAAGTGGTTCACTTATTTCAGCTTCAGCAGAATTTCAGAACTTAGAAAGTCTTATTAGATATTCAGATCCGTTTAGACCAAATTATTATACAAAAGAAAGTGGTTCATTCTTATCGGCCTCTGCAATATATGAAGATTTAGGAACTAATCTTAATATTAGAAATCCATTTATGTTAAATAATAGAACTCAAATGTCTGGTTCTATTATATCAATGTCTGCAGATTTTAGTTCGTGGAATGCACCAAGTGATACTTTGGCCGCCAATGCCAATGGAACGGGTTCATTTGTAATTAAACATATTTTAGAAAGACCAGCATTATATGGTATAGGTGATAGAGATACGAGTGGGTGGTATGGAAATACTTTTTATAATTCAACCATACAACAAGGTGCTCAAAAATCTATTAGAGAAGAAGTGATAATGCCACGATATGAAAACGGTGTTATATCAGAACTTAATAAAGAAGTTGAATATCACTTTTCATCTTCATTGAGTGCATCTTTAGGTCTATATTATTCATCAAGTTTCGTATTATCTGATTTTGATAATAAGTGGGAACACGGACTTGGAACTAATAGATTATTTTATATTGGGTGTGTTCAAGATGGAAATACAACTGTAAGTGATAGGGGCAATAGATACCAAGATGAAACACCGGCAGTTGATATTACTATTACATCACCGACAAAATTAGTAACTACAGATTCACCATCTACTAAGTTAGATGTTGTTTAAAACAGACAAAAATTGAAAAGGATTATATTTATAAGTGAAGAATAACAAGTTTTATTATGTCGAATCTTATAAATTATATAGAATCCGCAGTATATAGGAGAAAAAACAATGGGATATTTAAATAATTCAAGCCGAACATTAGACGCTATTTTGACAAAGAAAGGTCGAGAGATTTTGTCAACTGGTGGAGATTTTAATGTTGCTAAATTTGCACTTGGGGATGACGAAATTGACTATGGATTGTGGGACACAACTCATACAAAAGGAACGGATTTCTATGGTGCAGTAATTGATAACTTACCAACCCTTGAACCCTTCAACGATCCTTCAGAGATTATGAAATATAAACTCGTATCGAGGTCAGACGGAGTTCAGGCAATGGCTAAACTAATAGAATTACAAGATTCTGTTAGACAATTAAAAAGTCTAAAGTGGTATGCATTAGATGAAGCTGGAGCTGGTGGAACAAGAGTTCAGGTTGGAAACACTAATACTTTTCTTGGTGTACCTGTTCAATTTGGTGTAGGTCATGTAGATAATCATGAACTTACAGTTGATTATAGTGGAGGACCAGACTCTATTTATTCTAATGGATATGCAGGAGAAAGATTTACCTTAACATTATTAGATACAACTCAAGTAGTATTGGCACCACTTTGGGTGGATCCAGCACAGGTAGCTAGCCAACAGATACAAGAAATACTTGGAGCTCAGGGACCAGGAGCATTTGGTAAAGGTAAAGGAAAAGGTGCACCTAATGCTAATACTTCATCTGAAAGTCAGTATCTAAACATTCCAGTACCTAATAATGGTACTACTGGTTTATGGTATCCATTTGTACATTCAGTTCAACACCTTTCACAGACTATATCAGACTGTGTGGTGTCTAACGGAACTTTTGCACATGCAAATGCACAATTTGCACCAACACAAAGTGGAAGAATTGCTTTATATCCAAAACGACTTACTTCTAATTCAAGTCCAGCAAAAACAACTTTAGTTGTTACGGGACAGACTTCAGGAGCAGTTAAGGAATTTGATGTTAAGATAACATTTAGATCTACATCATATACACCTTCGTTAGATATAGATGCAGGAACGGATACTTCACTTGATACATTTACAGGTTAAGAAATAATAATAGTTTTTATTAAGGGAATATAATGGGATTTATAAATAATACTTCATATATCCTAAACGCAGTACTAACTAAAAAAGGTAAAGAATATCTTTCTAAAAGTAGTGGTAATTTTGCAATTACAAAATTCGCACTATCAGATGATGAGATAGATTACGCGTTATGGAATACGGCACATCCGAAGGGTAGTAATTATTATGGTGCAGTTTTAGAATCTACACCAATGTTAGAACCTTGTGTGGATCCTGAAGTTGTGATGAAATATAAATTGTTTACAATGCCTGTGGGTACTAAAACATTACCATACATAACAGATATTACACAATTATTAAAAGTAACTGCAACTGATGGTACGGTAAATGATAGTAGGTTAAAATCTATTCAAACTGATGAAGGTAGTTGGACACTTACCGAGGCAACTATAAATCCAACAACGGTTGGAGCAGACCAATCTTTTCAGGATGAAAACTATAGTTTCTTGTGTTTAAATATGAATGTTGTTGATATGAGATTGGGAACTTTAGGTACAGGTGAAGTTTTTGATGATTTACCATTAGGTGGGGCTATTTATGGTGAAGAAAGTGGTAGATTGAGTACAAAATTAGTTGGGGAATCAATAACTATTAAGGCAAAACAGATGACATTTGATAGAGAAACTTCTATTATTATAACAGGACAAAAATCTGGAGCTATATATGTACTTAGGGTACAAGTAACATTTGATGACCAAAGGGCTAGTAATTAGTTGTGGGATATATAAATAAAACTTCATTGGCAGTGGACGCAATTCTTACTAAAAAAGGTATAGATTATTTAAGAACCGCAGTATTTGGTGAGAATCAAAATGGTGAGCATGTAATTACAAAATTTGCATTAGCTGATGACGAAATAGATTATGGATTATGGGATGAAACTCCAAGTGGATCTAATTATGTGAGACCACTCGGTACGATAATTGATAATCAACCAATCGTAGAACCAGTAATTACTGATAATGAAATTATGAGTTCTCTATTATTTAAAGAGGGTATAGTATTATCTACTCAACCAGAGGCACCGATAGTTTCTATTCCTCCAGTAGCAAATTTTAGTATGTTTTCGAGTGGCATACCACCTGTTTCGAAATTCAATATGAAAGCAAGAGATAGTTTAACACCGATACCTTTAAAACCTACCCAATACAATAAATCTGGTATGAAGGGAAAAGGAAAAGGACCATTTAGTTTAAAAAATTAGGATAAAAAGTGGGATATATAGATAAAACATCATTAACTGCAACAGCACATTTTACCAAGAAAGGTCGAGAACTTTTGGCAGATGCACTGGCAGGTTCAGTAGATGATTCTTATGTTATTACTAAGTTTGCATTAGGTGATGAGGAAATAGATTATGGACTTTGGGATGAGTCACAACCATCAAACTTACAGGGAAGAATTATTGAGAACATGCCTATACTTGAATCTTTTATAAGCCAAAAAGAAATTATGAATTCATATGTTATGGTAGAAACCCCAGAAATTACTAATGGATCTTCAATTTCTAATATCTTAGGTCAAATATCACTTGAGGGTGTAGGGGATACAATTGATTTAATACCATCAACTGAAAATTTAGATGAAACTGAAGAATATGAATTTTTTCTTGAAGAAGATAATGTTGTAGAGATGACAAATCCACACATACCACCAGTTTCAGATTTTAATATGAGCATTAGTATGTTACCACCACCATTGGCAGATTTTATTATGTCTATGGTACCAGGATATCCACCTGTAGCTGGTTTTACTATGGAAGAAGCATAAAGGAGATAAAATATGGCAATTTCAGGAATAGTCCCATTAACAGTAGATTTTACTAATACATCTATGGGAGAAAATTTATCGTATTCATGGGATTTCGGTGATGGACAAACTTCTATGGAAGCAAGCCCATCACACACTTATGAAGTAGTAGGAGACTATACGGTAACTTTAACTACTACAAATAATTACGGAACGGATACTAAGTTAGATTATATTTCGGTTAGTCTTGGAGTAAGTTTACCACCTGAAGGTCCAGGAGAACCACCAGGAGGTAAAGGTAAAGGTAAGGGTAGCCCACCCGGCCCACCAGCAGGAATATATCAATATGGGGCCGCTGGAGGACCACCAGGAGGTAACGGTAAAGGTAAAGGTGCACCACCAGGAGGTAACGGACAAGGACAAACAGGACCACCAGCAGGAATATATCAATATGGGGCCGCTGGACAACCACCAGATGAAAAGTAGAAGAGTAAAGGAGGCTTGTAATAGATACACCATTTGCAAATTTTGAGGTCAGAATACCTTATGTAAATAATGGTTCTTATAATGTAGCAAAAAAGAATAAATTGTTTCACAGTAATAAAATTGAAATTAGAAAATCTTCATTACAGGGATATGGAGTTTTTTGTACAAAAAATATTAAAGAGGGAGAATTGTTAGAGGAATGTCATTATTTAGAAGTTTCGGATGATGAAAAACTCGCCAGGTATTATTACAACTGGCCAAGGGGAGAAAAGTTTAAAAAATATACAATTCCACTTGGATTTGGGTGTATATATAATGGAACATCTTCTTCTGGAAAAGAAGCAAATGTGGATTGGAAAACAGATGTAGATAATGATATTTTTATATTTATAGCAATTAAAGATATAAAAAAAGGAAGTGAATTATTATTAGATTATGATTATGGGGAATATTAGATAATATGTTAAGTGTAAATCAAACACCAAAAGATGGAGTAGGACAAGAAAAAACCTTGTATGGTCATGCTGTCAGATTAAGGGCTAAAAATTTGACCACTACGAGAACGACTACTTTAAAAGTAACGGGTATGTCAAGTGGGGCTGTATTTTATGTTGATATTGTTGTTACACCAAAAGGTACAGGAGAAAAGGCAGTTTTTGGAAAACCTATATCGGCACCCATAGGATTAATATCTAATAAAAAAGGTAGAAGAAAAACACCTGCAAGTCAAAAATCTAAAGGAATTGTAAAAGGTGGAACTTTAAGTGGTACAACAACACTTAAAAGTTCAAAATAAAAATTAAAATTTTAAAACAACATATTTATATGTAATAAGGAGATAAACAATGGCAGAAGTAAGTAATTTTTTCACACCCATAGAGGATACGGATAAGAGGACTAATATAATTAGTACCGTTTCGTCGCCTGTATGGTCTGGTGGAACAGCAACATTAACTTCTTTCTATACAGGCTCTACGCAGAGTGCTAGTAGTGGTGATTATTACTATGACATATACGATAAAGCAGGAAGTGATACTACAAGGGCTGTACAATTTGCAGTTTCGTATGGACACGTTCATGGTAGTGGTTCAAAATCCACTTCTGCTGGTAATAATCCATCTAAGGCAATATATCGTCAGTTCAGAAACATTTGTATTAAAAACGCTCATAGTGGTGTTAGATTTAATTTTAATGCGGACGGAGCTGGTACATCTTATGACGGAAAAGATATATTCGCAATTAGTGTAAACAGAGCACGGTACAGAGAGAAGTTGGATCCAGGAAACTGGGAACTACATTTAAGTGGAAGTAGAGCACAAGGTCGTGGCGAATCCGTATTAAAACTCATTGATGATAGTGGTGCAACCGCAGATTCTACAATTAAAGCATCACAAAGGAGATTTAATGTAGTTACTGGTTCAATTTCAGATGGAACTTCAAGAATAAAGACAACGGCTGTAAATCAATCAGCAGGTGGTAGTGGTTCATTTGGATATGTATATCCAGAACTTGGTATTATTGTATTAAATGCAGAAGCAATAGCTTCTCATTCTATCGGATATCATAACTCTGGTTCAGTCGCAGTTAAAACAAATGCACTCAATCTTGTTAGGTCAAGTGGTACAAATAATGACAACGCTAAACAATTGGTAGATTGTATCAATAGTGGTTCATACTTTCAAGCAAGAAGGGAAGAACAAATTAAATCATCTCATTATTTTTGTAGAGTTAAGTCTGGAGAATATAACTATAGTCAAAACCCGACTTATTTTACGGGGTCTAATGCTGAATTGAAAAATTCGAGTTTCGTTCAAGATCCAAAATCGTATATAACTACGGTTGGATTGTACAATGATAACAATGAATTGTTAGCTGTGGCTAAATTGAGTCAACCGCTGTTAAAATCAAAAGACAGAGAAGCAGTAATCAAAGTACGATTAGACTTTTAGGAAAAGGAGATTCTAAATGGCTTTTAAATCTTTTAATCCCGAAGATAGAGCAGAAAATATAGTCAATAAGGTAGCCGAAAGGATGTGGTCGGATAATACCGCAACTTTGACTACTTTCTATACTGGATCTACACAGAATTCCAATACTGGCAAGTATTATTTAGATGTTCATAAATCTAGCGACGAAAGTACGGATGTACAATTCGCTATATCTTATGGTCATTACGCTGGTTCTGGTTCTGAAGGTTCGACTACATCAGGAACTACTAATCCTACTAAGGCAATTTATTCACAACTGAAACAAGTTTTATTGCCACCACAAACTACTAAGTTTAATTTTCATGGAAATTCAGGAGCAAATTACTATAGCGATGATGTTTTTGCCATTGTTAGTAACAGAGCTCGTTATAGAGAAAAAATGGATCCTGGTAACTGGGAATTACATTTAGTAAGTGGTAGTACGACAGTAAAACTTATTGACGATAGTGGGGCAAGTCGTGACCAAAGACTTAAAGCTGCTAATAGAGAGTTTAATATAGTTAGTGGTTCAATTGCAAACGATGAGTATAGGATAAATACTACAGCATCTGCATCTGCAGCTGCAACTAATTCTGGTTCGTATGGTTTATTCTATCCAGAATCGGGTATTATTTTATTAAATCCAAATGCATTATCAAATACTCGTATGAATATAGGTAGGGCCTCTGGTTCATATGTCATTCCACAACTTGTAAAAAGTACTTCTACTAACAATTATGAACATAGAAAACTATTGGAGTCTATACAATCGGGTAGTTATTTTTCAGCACGTAGGGAAGAAGTGAGAAGAAGTTCGTTTTATTTTTGTAGAGTTGAAAATTCTGAATTTAATCATAGTCAAAATCCATCATTTTTTACAGGATCAAACGCACAATTACTTCATAATTCTTTTATTGCTGAACCAACAACTTACATAACATCTGTTGGACTTTATAATAATCAAAATGAATTATTAGCAGTGGCCAAGATGTCTAAACCATTTAAGAAGGATCCGAATACCGAAGCCTTGATCAAAGTAAGACTTGATTATTAAAGGAGATTCCAATGTTTAAGGATATATCTTCTGATGATAGGTCAATACAAAATTTCAAAACTTATAAACAATTCACCTTTACACATTCAGATAGTGGAAGTGGGGTTTTTGGACTTGAAGGAATAAGTGGAAGTTTTCATAATTTCTTAACTGGTTCCGCAGAATCTCAGAGTTATGGTGTATTTAATGCAGAATCAAAAAGTTTTGGTAAAGATTGGGATACTTGGTATAGTTGTGGAACTTTTCATAAGATACCCCTGTATTACACTATAGCTAATTTATATTATAAATACGATAAGATTCCTAATCCTAAATCTACTACTACTAAAATGCCAGTATATACTGCCACTCCTTGGAGTAGAAAAGATCCACACGGTAGGAGAGATTGGGGATCAATAATTCCACGACAATTACATAGTTCGGTAAATGTTATAACAATTCCACAAAAATATTTTGGAGAAGAAATTAAACCTGGTTCTATTAAACTACTTGACGATAGTGGTGGAACAACATTAGATTTGAGAGACGATGGTCATGGACAACTTTATGATTATCAATATTCAGAAAGTTTTGCAGCAGGAACTCCAGGTGGTAGTACCAATTCTTACACAGGAAGTGTTGTTGGTAATGTATTTTATGAACATGGTTTAATAACTATTACCGATACTGGTTCATTATATAGGTCGGCAAGTTTAAAATTGGGATCAGATGGATTTTCCGTGAGATTTAAAGCTACAAAAACATCTACTGAGTATCAGTATTTATGTAATATAAGTAAATATGAATTTAATAGTAGTACAAACCCAAGTTTGGTTAGGGGTAGAAGTGGTAGTATATATGTTCCACATGATGCAAAATATATTTATGATGGTGATATACAAAAAGGAACTTTATACCCACCACTTTATGCAAAAACTATAGATTTGGTATTACAGGCAGCAAGTAGTTCTTATGATGTAACATATAATCCAGGAACATTATATGAAAACTTCACCACACATTCAGAATTTGGGACATATATTACAAATGTTGGTTTATATAATGATTCAAATGAGTTATTGGCTATTGCAAAATTATCAAATCCTATAAAAAATGAAAAAGATTTACCACTTTCATTTTTAGTACGATTTGACTCATAATTCTGCTATATATATTATATTTATATAAGAACAAACAATAATATAATATAAGGAGAATACTCGTGGACAACCAGGCACAAGGTCTTGTCGAGGGATTGATAGGACAATATGGTTGGTTATTTCTTGTGGGTGTAATCACACTCATTTTTCAAAATACCATAAGAGAAGCCGTAGACGGCATAATGGTTTTTTTAGGTAACGATTACAACGAAGATGATGTCGTTGAAGTAGATGGTTCGCCAGGCCGTATCGTAAGAGTCGGTATATGGAAAACTGTATTCTTTATCTATCATGTATTAGATGGTAGAGTCGTAGGTGGTTCTAAATTAGTCGTGGCAAATTCTAAGTTAAAAGACTTAAAAATAGAGAAACCATTGGCAAATCTTGATCTATCCAAATACGGAAAATAAGTAATTTAGATATTTATAATTGTAGAGCAACGCTAACTGGAGATAAAAATGAAAAAATTATTAATTGGCATACTTTTATCTACTTCTTTATTCGGCCAAGATTTAATATTTAATTTCTTTAAATATTCTACTGCTTATGCAGGATTCAATTTATCTTCACCTAAATGGGAAGATGATAGGTATAGATTACAAGTAATTGATCCTGAGACAGGATTGGAAAATTATTTAAATGGTGAAGTAACCGTAGTAAAAGATGACCGAGAACTTGAACCAGATTTTGATTTATCATTTGGTTTAAGAAAAATCGGTAGATTCCAATACGAACCAAAACGAGGTGTTAAGAATGCTGGTGTTGGTGGTGATTGGTATAAAGGTGATGAAACAAGTTTTAATGAAGCAGCAACAATCGGTAGAGTAAGAGGTTGGGAGTATTTATTAAAGTATTCCACTAATCGTAGATGGGATGAAAAGTTTGTATCTCAAGAATATTTTTTAAGATATCTTGGTGATTGGTTCATTGCCAAAATAAAATATACTGATTTTGAGATGGAAGATATTAGATATGCTCAAAGTGATCTTAGATTTAGAAAAGAAATTGAACTTGAAGATGCAAGTCTAAATATTTCTATAGGAATTGGAACTCGTAATCATCCAGCATATGGATTCGCACCAACTGTAATTGACTCAGCTTGGTATTCAGGAGCATGGTGGGAATTCGCACAAGATGAGTTCGGTGTAGATGACAGAGGATACAGCACTGATATTAATGGAGATGGTGTACCTGATGGAATGTGGGCTATATATGACAACGGAACAGGACAAGAAATTGGATATGTAGGTCAAGATTGGAGATGGTTTGATGCAAATGGTAATCTAATGGCAATGACCGATAGAGAATTTTATCAATATCATTTTCCAAGATTATTAGAAAATTGGTTTGAGGACCAAACCAGATCATTAGGTAATCAAAGAGAAGTATCATTATCTTTAGGATTAGATTATTATAAATACACAGATAATTTTTGGATACATGCGTGGGGAAGTGTATTTCCATATCATTATGGATTAAATAAATATTCATATCATAATGCAGTTCGTTGGCAACAACACGATGAAGATGGATTAGAACCACAAGATTTTGAATTTGAAGGTAAGGGTTTTGGTCAATGGTTTGATTATGATGTTGGAGCAATTATAGGATTTAAGTTACAAGAAAATTTAGGATTCTACTCAGAGGGTAAATATTTAAATTATTGGGAAAGACCTTCTTATGAATTAAAGGTAGGATTGAATTATCAATTTATAGGAATTTAGAAAGGGAAAAAATGATTAAAAAAGTATTGACATTATTAAGTATTCTACTTATATTCAGTTGTGACGATAGAGTAGAAGAAATTGGTCCAGAAGTAATGAGAATGTGGATTGATGGTGAAGAAGTAGATATAGCGGAAAGGTATGAAAGTGTAACTACATATGGTTCACGAGATACTTATTTGGATTCAACTGGTTCAGATGGAACTTGGATTGTTCAACAAAAAACAAAGAAGATTTTTGTGATACACTTTCAAAGAGAAGATGGTCGGATAGAACTTTTAAATGAACACTATGCACTTATATATGTTGATTGGGATGCAGCAAACTATACTACAAGTTTAATTAATGAGGGATTTTATAGTAATCCAGCAACAGATGATAGAGAAATTCAGTTACAAATTGTAGGACCTTATGATTATACAATAGGTGCACAAGGTTCTATTACAGAGGTTAAAATGATTTCATCTGGACAATATGCAAGTGGTAGAGTAGAGGGAAGTTTTTACAATCCATTTATTGATGCAGAAATGGAAGGTGTATTTGAATTTGAAAATGTATTTATATCAACAGACGAAGAAAACACAGTTTATACTGATATTTCTCGTGATGGATAAGTAGAAAATGATTCCAGGAATAACAGAGTATTTAGTTACAGCGGTATTATTTTTTAATGTCGGACATAAAATAGGATATTGGCAACATTCATCAGAACATCACAAAAAATTTACAAAACAAATAATTATAGATGATTCTACAAAAGTTGTTAATATTTATGTAGACAACAATGGAAAGTATTGGTCAGATCCACATTTTCGTATGGGATATAGTTGGGAGTATGGACTGAACGGTACAAGAGTAATTGTTTTTCATAAAGGTGGTAAAAAGTGGAAAAAGAAATATAATCATAGGAGATGGAAGAAACATCTCAGAAAGAAAAGATATTGGAGATAAGTAGTGGCAGACAATGGACAAAGGTTAGGACAGATATTATGCGACGCCGACATAATAACTAAGAGACAGCTAGCTAAAGCAGTCCAGAAACAGGTGCAGGGGGACAAACGGAGATTAGGAGAGATTCTAATTGAGATGGGTTTTGTCACCGTAGAAGATTTAACAGATGCGATGTTAGATACACATCACGAAGAAAAAGTTGTAGAGGAGAAAGTAGTGAGCCAACCAAAAGAATTAAGTGAAGAGGCAGTATTAAATACTAAGTTCACTTTATCAGTACAGACAATGATAGGAGCAGCAACAGGAATTGCGTCTTTAGTTGGTATGTGGTATATGTTACAGGCAGATATACAAGAAGCAAAAGAACTTCCAAGTCTGGAAACTTTATACTCAAATGAATATCCATCAAGACCAGAGGGTTACAACTGGCCAAGGTCTTATGAACAATATAAAGATCAAGTGGGTTCACTTCAAGAAGATATGGATGATGTTTTTGGACAGATAGAAGAACTTGAAGAAACTATTAAAGAACTTGAAAAAGAAATAAAATCACTTGAACGAAGGAAGAGGGATAAATAGTTATGAATAATAAAACATTAAGATACTTTCTTATAGGATTTGTTTCGGCATTTCTTATAGTATCAAATTTAAATGGTCAAGATGTTACAGATAAAAACTTTAAGTCAAAAGTAGCAAAAGGATTTGTACTTGTTAAATTTAAGGCAGATTACCAATATGCAAATCTCGATCCTAAGTTATTGGATGGTGTAAAAGGACACGAGGGATGTGTTATTATTTCAGTAAATCGTGATGATGTTAAGAAAGTAGTGAAGAAACTTAGAATACGAAACTATCCATCTTTAGCATTATTCCATAATGGTGATAAGAAGAAAGTTTGGAAGGCAGATATGGACGGTGAAGTAGATATAACTACTGATGATATAAAATCTGAAATAGAAGATGCGATGGCAGGTGATGTATTCTAATGATAAAACTCAAATCATTACTTGTAGAAAGAATTGATTATGAAGATACTGCTCGTATGTTGGTCAAACACTATAAACTTCGTTCCAAAGTAAAATTTGGTAGAGTAAAAGGAAGTAATGAGGCAGACTACGATTGGGTTAAAGATGTTATAAATCTAAAACGAAACTATCCAAGTGTCAAGGAATTCATTGTTTCAGTATTACATGAAATAGACCACGCTAAGATGAGATATAAGATGGGATGGAAAAAATACGAACACGAATATATACAAGCAGGAGAAGAAGCCGAACAAAAAGGTGGTGATTTCCACGATGACAATAAATACGAAGAACAAGCAGAACAATGGGCACAAGACGAATATCGAAGAAAATGGAAGCGAAAATTTAAGTAATTTCAGAAATTAGGGTTATATTTATTTAAGGTTATGAAAACACGCTCAGCAAAGGCCAAAGGTCGAAGATTACAAAACAAAATACGAGATTTACTTCTCGAAGAATTCAAAGAATTAGAACCAGACGATATCCGTACAGCTATTATGGGAGAAACTGGTGAAGATATAAAACTCTCACCTGCTGCACGGAGAAAAATACCTTATTCGTTTGAGTGTAAAAATCAAGAAAAATTAAACATTTGGGAATCATTAAAACAAGCTGAAGAAAATAGTGGTGATTACCCGCCCATTTTGATATTTAAAAGAAACAGAAGTAAAACTTATGTTACTTTAGAATTAGAGGATTTTTTAAAATTAATAAATGATAGATCAGACTAAATTAGCACATCTTATAGATAGAACCATTGGTTCAAAAGGACAGAAACTCAAAAAACAAAATGAGTATATGTATTGGAGTCCATTTGTTTCACATCACAAACCTAAACTACAAATCAATATAGTTACTGGTAAATGGCATTGTTGGGTTTCCAATATGGGTGGTCATAATCTGTTTCAGTTATTTAAGAAAGTAAATGCCACGAGGGAACAATTTAGTGAACTTGGAACTATCGTAGGTGACAAACCATACAGAAAACGAACTGATGATAGTGAAAAGAAAAATGTACAAGTAGAATTACCCAAAGAGTTTCTATCGTTAGCATATAAACATCCATCTCCAGTATATAAAAATGCAATGATGTATTTACATAAGAGAGGAATAACACACGAAGATGTTTTAAAGTATGGAATTGGTTATTGTGATGAGGGGTTATATACAAATAGAATTATTATTCCGTCTTATGATGAAGATGGACAATTAAACTTTTTTGTAGGACGAGATATTTTTGAGAGTAAGATGAAATACAGAAACTCACCTACGCAAAAAGACATAATAGGATTTGATTTATTCATTAATTGGGATGAACCTATCGTGTTATGTGAGGGTCCATTTGATGCAATTGCTATTAAAAGAAATGCCATTCCATTGTTTGGAAAAAGTATTTTACCAAAATTAAGAAAAAAAATTATCGAAAAACGAGTTAAACAGATATATATATCTTTAGATAGTGACGCTATTGGTGATTCTATTAAAATGGTAGAAGATTTTATGAATCATAATATAGATGTCTACTTTGTTAAATTAACAGAAAAGGATCCGTCAGATTTGGGATTTGAAAAAGTTACGGAACTTCTAAAAGAAACGAACAAGATGAAGTTTTCAGATTTGATGAGATATAAGCTTAATGGCAAATCAAAAAGATATATGGAAATTTAATGATAATGAATGGAAGATTCATATCACGAGTGAATCGTTAAAAGATAATTTGCAAAAAAAGTTTAATCTTGAGAAATCAGGTACTATTTATTATGAGACTGGTAACTTCCAAGAGGAAACTTCATGGGATATCATAGTTCCAAACAATTTAATTAACAAAGTGAAGAAATACATCAAGGAAAATAGTTGACAAAAAATGTTGTAAAAGTTCCATTTCGTAAACTAAAACACATTCACCACATATCTGATATACAAATCAGAAATCTTAAACGACATAGAGAATATGAAGAAGTCTTTATGCGTTTATACGAAAAGGTCAAAGAAAATAAAGACAATGCAGTAGCTTATATTGGTGGTGATATAGCTCACTCTAAAACTGAAATGTCACCTGAATTGGTTGACCAGTTGTCAAGGTTATTTAAGAATCTATCTGATATATGTCCTACAATTATTATTGCAGGTAATCATGATTGTAATCTAAACAATCGTTCTCGGATGGATTGTCTTTCCCCAATAGTAGATAATTTAAAACATCCAAACTTACATTATCTGAAGGATACTGGCGTATATAAATGTGCTGATGTATCTTTTGTGGTGTGGGATGTTTGGGATACTAAGAAAGATTATATTAAAGCGAAAGATGTAGAGGGTGATACAAAAATAGTTTTATTTCACGGAACGGTAGATAGATGTGAAACTGATTTAGGATTTAGATTACCTTCAGATGTGAAGATTACCCAATTCAAAGGTTATGATATGGGATTGTTGGGTGATATTCATAAAAGACAACACTTGAATAAAGAAGAAACTATTTCTTACTGTGGTTCGTTAGTTCAACAGAATCACGGAGAAGGATTAGACCACGGCTATTTACTATGGGATGTTCCAAAACGAAAATCTACTTATATTCCTGTTCATAATGATTATGGATATTACACAATGGATGTTGATAATGGTAAAGTTCCTGAAGTAGATGATATGCCACAAAAGGCCAGGTTAAGGGTAAGGGTATCCAATACCGACTCAGTTCAATTAAAGAAGGCGTTGAGTGTAATACAGACCAAATATGGTATAAAGGAGATAGCTGTTAATCGTACAGACAGATTGACAGAGAGAGTTCGTGATGGTCAATTGGTAGATGTTGGTGATGTTATGAATCCAGAATATCAATATGAGTTGATTGAGGATTATTTAGGTAGGAATCATATTGTAGATGATAAAACATTATTAAAAATAAAAGAGTTAAATGATGATTTGAATGGTAATTTACCTGCAGAAGAAATATCTCGTAATGTATTTTGGAAACTCAAACGATTTGATTGGTCTAATATGTTCAGTTATGGAGAAGATAATATTGTAGACTTTACAAAACTGAATGGTATTATTGGAATGTTTGCACCAAACGCAAGTGGTAAATCAGCACTATTAGATTCCCTTTCATTCTGTTTATTTGATACATCAGCAAGAGCATTTAAAGCAGACAGAGTATTAAATAATAAGAAGAATAGTTTTAGTTGTAAGATTAATTTTGAGATAAACGAAACAGATTATTATATTGAGAGAAAAGGTAAGAAGTTACGAAATGGTCATGTAAAGGTAAATGTAGATTTTTGGATGATTGATGATAACAATGATAAAGTTTCATTAAATGGTGACCAACGAAGAACCACTAACGCAAACATTCGTAGAGTAATTGGTTCTTACGAGGATTTTGTTTTAACGGCACTATCCCTACAAAACAATTCTACGGTATTCATAGACAAGACACAAAAAGAAAGAAAAGACTTGTTAGCCCAATTTATGGGAATGGGAGTCTTTGACCAACTTTATACAGCAGCAAATGAAAATGTATCTGATATATCTGCAATATTAAGAGATTTCAATAAAACGGATTATGATACAGACCTTGCAGAAATAGAGAAGAGTGATACACAATATAAGGTAGTTCAAAAAGACTTACGAAGTCAGAAGAAAACTTTGACCAATAGACAGAAAGAATTATCAGACCAAGTATTTGGTTTAACTAAAAAGTTACGACCTGTTGATGAATCTATTATGGATATAGAAAAGTTAGAAGATGACAAGATAGAAGCGGAAATACAACTTGATTCCATAGACACACGATTAGGTGCAGTAGTAGCGACAACAGAAGAAAACAAGTCAAAGATTAGTGAACTTAAACACAGAATACAAGAGTATTCTGATAGTAATGTTAATGATAAATACCACGAACTTTCTGAATTGGAAGATAGGGAAAGAGAGATAAGAGTTGAAATTGATAAACTTAAAATAGAAGTTCGTAATAAATTAGATAAGATTGATAAACTTGGTAATCTAACTTGGAATGACGATTGTGATGATTGTATGACTAATCCATTCACACTTGACGCAATGGAAACAAAAGAGAAACTAAATGAAGATAAAGTTCGTACAGAAAAGGTATTGTCAAAGTTAGCTGAAATAGAAGAAAAGATTGAACATATGGGTGATGTTCATAGTGAAAAAGTTGATTTTGATAGGTCTATTGAAACTTTAAAAAATGTAGAGATAAATCAAAACAAGTTAGAATCAGAAGAAGTTTTATTATCAGAGAGAAAGAAAAATACATTATCTCAAGTTTCGCTTCAAGAGGAAAAAATAGAAAAATATCACGAAAGTAAAAATGATATTGTTTATAATAAACAGATAGAAGAAGAAATAGAAAGTTTAAGAAATTCGGTAGATGATTTAGATTATCAAGTTGATACAATAGATAAAAAGATTCAAACTATTCATGGAGAGATTCAAATCAATAGAACTAATAAGAAGAATATTATAGAAACTATGAATAAGGTTGAGAACTTAGAAACCGAATATGAAGCATACAATTTTTATATGGACGCCGTCAAACGAGATGGTATTCCATATGAACTTATAGAAAAGGCCTTACCTACGATTGAGGGTGAGGTTAATGATATTCTTGCACAAATGGTAGATTTTGGTATTGTGTTAGAAATGGATGGTAAGAATATCAATACATATTTAGCTTATGATGACGATAATGTGTGGCCATTAGAATTGTCAAGTGGTATGGAACGATTTATATCAAGTCTTGCAATGAGAGTTGGTTTAATAAATGTTTGTAATTTACCACGAGCTAACTTCTTAGCCATAGATGAGGGATTTGGTAATATGGATTCAGATAATCTTAATTCTGTTTATATGTTATTTCAATATCTTAAATCTCAATTCCAATTCGCATTTATTGTATCTCATATAGAATCTATGAGAGATACGGTGGATTCTTTACTTGAGATAACCAAAGTAAATGGTTTTAGTGAATTAAAATTACCTTCTAAATTTAATTAGAATGTAAAATATTCTTTGGAGCGGGACGTCCTTCCCGTTCTCTTTTCAAACTTAAAATATGTTGATTAAGTACACCACTCATAGTTGTGCTTTCTTCCCTAACATAGAGCCTAAACCAATCCATCAGTCTATCTTCTATTGTGAACGAATATTTCTTCTTCATACCGATAATATCCTTATTTTATACATACAATAAATAGTAAGAATTACCAAATATGATATTTATAATTGAATAAATCTATTCGGAGATAATTTTTGGCAGTTCCAAAACGTATAAATCCACTTATTGGATTAAAAGACCTTGATGTTTATGTAGAAGATACTGAATTTGATTCAGCGTATTTTAGAGTTTTAGAGTGCCCATCAGTACTTACACAGGGTAAGAGTAGTTTTCTTGTGGGGGGTTCTAATTTTTTAAAACCTGGAGTTGATGTTAAATTTGAAATAGTTCACGATATAACAAATGAGGTTATTTATACAGAGGCAGTTAGAGGTCATTTAGAAGGAGATTTACGAAGAGTTTCAATAGAAGTTTATGAGGATATTATTCCTGGTCCTGCTACATTATATATTGTTGGTGAATTAAATCCACAAACTATAGATGTAGAAATTCCTATTTCTTGGCAAAATATTTATAATGTAAGGTGGACAAAAAATGTTACGATAAATGCAGCAGGAATCAATACTCAACCTATTTATTTTTATAAACAACCAAGTATAAATGTATCCGAAATATTCAGGGGATATTTGGTTTCTGATCCACCACCTACAGTTACAACATATTTAACTGGAAGTGGTGATCCACGACAGGGATTATCTTCAATAGCTCCTGTTCAAAATGTAACATCTAATGGACAACAAACTACTGCAACTTATCCAGAAAAAGATTTTGCAGATAAAGCAAATTTAGCAAAAATTGAAGAAAATAAACCTATAAATAAACTTACTGGTAAACAAGGACATATAGGTAAACAAGGTAAATTATTACAGAAAAGTTCTCCATCACCAGATGATTATTTAATATCGGTCAGTAGTATTTCTCCTGTTAGTAGTTCTTATATAGGACATACTTTTACAATTAATAACCCACAAGTTGATTCGTCAAAATTTCAATTAGATTCTTATCATACAGTTCCAACGGTTTATACTGCATCTGTAATGAAAATTATTGATGAAACTACTTTTGTACCATCGAGTGTTTTTTATATTAATGATACGAGAACAACACCATCAACTCTTGTTCCCGCCCCACTCGGTAATCAATATATTACCGCAAGTTATCAAAACCTACCAAATCAAAATATATCAGCAAATAATTTCTTTTCTTTTGCAGATGTAGAGTTATCTGATTTAAGAACATTTAGTGGTGATGTCCACAAAGTTAAAGTTTATGCAAAAAGTGAAGGTTCACTTGGAGATTTTGAAAAAATATATGATTCACCGATAGAAAGTTCAGAGATTTTATTAGATAGTTCCGACCTTACTCTATTGGGTAATATGGGTTATATTCAAGACCTAAGTAGACTTAATTCTTATTGGGAAATATATCAAGGAAGTGATGGAAATGGTGGAAGTGGAACATTAAGTTATAGTTCTGCTTATATTGTTGATTCGATGAAAATATCTGGATCAAATACACAATATGATGATGTATTAAGAGTCCAACTAAAAAAGGATGTTAGTTTTGTAGCAGGAAATACATATACCTTTCGAGCTTCCCTGTATGGGATAAAAGATTCAGTACAAACTATTAATGGAACTACAATAAATGATGGAAAGTTTGAAATATATGTTTCTGGTTCAGCATTTAATAAAGATACGACAGAGGGTTCACAATGGGGTATTAAAAAATTAAGTGTTCCAGATTTTCCCGATGGAGTTGGTAGTTATAATTTCGGTACAGTAGAGGGAGATTTTATAGCAGATAATACTGGTACTGGTAGGATTCAATTTAAAGTTCCATCGGGACAATGGTATGTGTCTGATGTTTCTGTTAAAGCATCGGCCGATACTGCATTTAATCCAGAATATGTTAGAGTTGTTGCACCTATGCCACAATTATATGCACGGCCAGACCAAGTAAGATTTTTAGTAGAGTTTTACGATGTAAATAATAATATAGCAGATTCGGTTATATTTAGTGATTATTTTACATTTCAAGGTGAAAATGTTTCTATAGGTGGAACTGATAATATATTGAGTGGTTCAATGTTCATCTCAAACGCTACTGGTAGTGGTATAGAAATGGCTGGTATTGGTTCTGGATTCATTCGTTCTATGGGATATAAAGGATTTACAAGTGCATCTTCTTATCCAACGAGTGGTTCTGGATTTATGATGTGGAGTGGTTCTGTTTTATCTGATATAACAAGTGATTATACTCAAGGTGGAGTCGGATTAGAATTAGTAGGACATAGTGGAAGTTATTTTAAGTTTAAAACAAATCCAAGTGAACTTGATATAAGAACAGATAAGTTTTTTATAGGTCAAGAGTCTATTCAATACATGAGTGGATCTGATAGGAATATTGAAATCAGTTCTTCTTTATTTTGGTTAGATCCTAAAAATGATAGACTTATAATAGGTGCAGATGCCACTATTAATGCAGATTTAAGTGTAAATAATATATTTGCACCCGCTGGTACTAATATTTTAACTGCTAAAGCGGCAATTACATCACAAGGTTTTGCAAAATTTGTATCTGCTTCTATTGGGGCATTTAAACTTAACAATGATTCCTTGTTTTCTGGACCCCATAACAAACCAAATTTTTACATAAGTGGTTCCGCAACAGGTACAGATTATTTTATATCATCTTCAAACTTTCAAGTAAGGGCAAGTGGTGAAGTTTCTGCATCATCATTAAAATTAAGTGGTGGAGATGTTGGTGGATTAACTGTTACTGAAGGTCAAGTGGCAGTAGGTGAGATTTTAAAATTAAAAGATAGTGGTGATATAACAGGTTCTGCAGTATTACTTGGTGATAAATCTATAAGTCAATATCTACAATATAAAAATAATTCATTAGTAGTTAGAGGGGATATTACAGTTGATTCTATCACAACACCAGCAACTATAGGTGGGGCAGCATCAACACCAGCTAACGCATCTGCATCTATTGATTCGAGTGGTAATGCAATATTTAAATCTGGTTCTATTGCTGGGTGGAAAATAATTGGAAATTTATTATCGGGTTCAAATGCAACATTGGATGCAGATGGGGCGGCGTTATATATGTCCACAAAAGGACCAGATACAGATAGTGCGGCAGCATTTGACCAATTAAGAGATGAATATTATATTGATTTTACACCCGCAGACCAAGGTAATACTACAAATTATTATGTTAAGTTTGGTCCTAATTTTATGGTGGATAGTGATGGTATTCTTATAGCAAGTGGAGCAAAGTTTGAGGGAACTATAACTGCTTCTGCAGGTAGTATTGGTGGAGCATCAATAGAAAGTGCATCATTGGCTTATTCACCATATTGGAGAATATCATCTTCCGCAGCAACAGATGATCCAGTATCGTTTATCTCATCAAGTCAATTTAAAGTTTCTGCAGATGGACGGATAACTGCAAGTGCAGCAAATATAGAAGGAAAGATAACTGCTACAAGTGGTAAAATTGCAAATTGGGACATAATAGGTGATACACTTTCAAGTGTTAACGTTTCCAATAAAGGTATCCTACTTGATGCGGATGCATCAACACCAATTATTGAAATTAGAGAAGATGATAATAATCGTTTACAATTATATCACACTACTTCTACTAATTGGGGTATTATAGGAAGAGCAGGTGGTACTAATTTATTCCGATTGGGGAGTACAAATCAAATTGCAGGTTGGGCAATAAGTGGAAGTTATATTTCTAAGGCTATAAGTGGTTCAGTTGCACATCAAGATTATACGAGAGTTTATATGTCATCTGTCAATGACAATGCTAAAAATATTACAGAAGGTTTTAGTCTATATAGAAAAGATGAAGATACAGATAATGGAGCTACAAAGATAGTTAGACTTGGTGGATTAAGTGATACTACTGATTTACATGCAAATGATGATTATGGTTTACAAGTAATAAGACAAGATACTGCTGGAAATTATTCTAACCTTTTATATATTGGTTCGGGAAGTCAAACGATATCTGGTTGGAATATATCAACTACTGGATTTACTAATACTGGAATTGAATTATCTTCAACACAAGCTTCAATGTCGTTGGGAACTAACCGAGCGATTATTTTAAAAGGTGGAACTGCCAATCCATATATCAGTATTGGTCAATCAACAATTGCTTATGGTGAAGATGGATTATTACTTGCATACATCGGTACAGATCCAGTAGTTTCTTTTGTAGGAAGTGGTGGTTATCTTAAATTCAATGGTAGTACGATAGATATACAAACAGATACTTTAAAGGCAAGTGGTAGTAATATTATATTAGAAGCACCAAGATTTTTCTTAGGTGGACAATCACAATATGTTAGTGGATCCAATGGAAACATAGAAATCAGTTCTTCTAATTTTCATCTTACTAATGCAGGCGATGTTACAATGGCAGGTACTGTTACTGCTACAGCAGGTGAAATTGGTGGTTTTAGTATCAGTAGTGATGCAATTTATTCAGGAACTAATTTTTATTTAAGTGGTTCATCGAGTGGAAACAATTACTTTCTATCATCTTCTAATTTTAATATAAAGGCAAGTGGAGATATAACAGGTTCACAAGTATTATTTAGTGGTGGTAAAGTTGCTGGATGGGATTTAAGTAGTACAAGAATAACATCTCCTGATGGGGATATGAGATTAACTTCGGGTAATCCAAAAATAACAATCGGTACACATACAATAGGAAATGGTCCAGGAATACAATTAGGTTACGATAGTGGTAATACATTAACATTTTTTGCTGGACAGAGTGGAACGGATTACATAAAATATACTGCTGGAACTGGAGTAGATATAAAAACAGCCGTTTTTAAACTTGATACAGATAATTTAGATATTAATAGTGCAAATGGTGGATCTGTTGCACTTGGTACAACACCTAATACAAGTATTAGTGGTACGAATAAAGGTATCTTTATGAGTGGAAGTGGAGATTTCTTACTTTATGGAAGTGCTACTAACTATTTTAAGTTTGATGCTACCGCAACTGCTATTGATATTAAATCAGATACTTTTGATTTGGCCACAACAACAATGATATTGGATAGTGGAGTAAATAGTGGTAAAATAGCACTTGGAAATACACCACCAACTTCAGTAGCTTATACAGCCAACTCAGGTGTCTATATGGATGGTACTGGGGATTTTTTAGTTAGAGGTGATGCAAGTAACTATATAAAAATGTACTCCAATACCATTGATATTAAATCAGAAGTATTTGATTTAGATGCAGGTACATTACTATTAAGTAGTGCAACCAATGGTGGTAAAATAGCACTTGGTGGAACGCCACCGACAGCATATAATAGTGGTGTGGGTGTCTACCTTGATGGTACAGGCAAAGCATTAATAGGAAACTCAACTGGTTCTATGGTACAATTCGATGGAGCTACCTTAATAATGAGTGCATCTAAATTTTATTTGGGTGGAAGTAGTCAATATGTTAGTGGATCTAATGGAAACATAGAAATAAGTTCTTCTAATTTCTATCTTGACAATAGTGGTAATGTTACAATGGCGGGAACTATTACAGCAACCGCGGGTGCAATAGGTGGTTCTACTATAACATCCGATGCATTAGCTTATTCACCATATTGGAGAATATCAGCATCAAACGCCACATCAGATCCAGTATCATTTATATCATCAAGTGCATTTAAAGTATCGGCTGGTGGTAATATAACTGGTTCATCAGTAAACTTTACGGGTGGTAAAATTGCAGGATTTACAATAGCAACTACTGGTATAACATCTACAGGAATTGGTGTACATCCAACTGGACAAACATACGCATTTACTGCTGGTGGGAGTAATGAGTTTAATGTAAAACATAGTGGACAAATAACGGGTTCTAATGTAAAATTTACTGGTGGTCAAATTGGTGGATGGGAAATAGATTCTGATGAAATAAAGAGTTCCGTTGTTACTATGAGTTCCGCAACTCAAAGGATAGAAGTATCTGATGGAAGTGGTAATACGAGAGTAAGAATTGGTGAAGTAGATACAACTGCTGCAAGTAAATATGGTTTGGTTATTTTTGATGGTTCTGGAACTGCATATAGTGATGAGATAGTTCACCTTGGAGATGCAAGAAATCAAATAGCAAGTTGGTCATTAAGTACATCTCAAATTTCAAGTAATAATCTTATATTAGATTCGAGTGGAATCATACAAACATCAGATTTTGCAAGTGGTGTTAAGGGTTGGAGAATAACATCGGCAAATAATGGTGAGGCAGAATTTGAAAAGGTTACTATTAGAGGAACATTGGCTACTACTGTATTTGAAAAAGAATCTGTAAGTGCCGTAGGTGGTCAATTATATGTAGCCAATTCAACTATTATATCACAATCAACACAACTAGCAGCATCAGATACGACAATGAGTGTTGCAAATGTAGGTGGGTTTACTGGTAGTTACAATAATAATAATGGGGAAGTTATATCTATTAAGAAAGTTACCGACACAGGATTTACAACAGAGTATGTTTTAATTCAAAGTGCATCAAGAGATAATCCTTCAAGTGATAAAGATTTAAGAGGTAAGTTATATGTAGTTCGTGGATATAGTGGTTCAACACCAGCAGATAGTAGTTCTCTTGGAGATGCTGCACAATCAGCTCAGACTTATGAAAATGGTCAAGTAATTGTTTCAACAGGTCGCGTCAATACTGGATATATTAGATTAAATGCTAATCCAAATGATACTACAACACCTTATATTGATATTGTTGAAAGAACTGGTTCTGCAATTTATGATGTAAGTTTAAAGGCAAGACTTGGGGATTTAAGTGGTTTAAGTAGTGGATTATTATATGGAAATACTTCTCCTGGATTTGGATTATTTACAGAAAATGTATTCTTACAAGGTGCCATAACAGCCACAACTGGTTCATTTACAGGAATTGTACATATCAGAACTGATGCAAGTAATCAGATAAAAATGGGTACTAATGTTAATGGTAACGCCGATGGATTTTCCTTAAATAATAATAACTTTTGGTATACGACTGGTGATTTTAGAGTAGGTGGTGCTAGTAGTAATTATTTTTACATATCTGGTTCTACAATAGATATAAAAACAGATACATTAGTTGCAAGTGGAAGTTCAATACAATTAAAAACACCAAACTTTTATTTTGGTGATAGTTCCAATTATATAAGTGGAAGTGGTGGAAAAGTAGCAATAGTAAATACAGGTACAACAACCATAAGTGGAAGTGCAGTAAATATCCAAACACCTAAGTTTTATTTTGGAAACTCTCAAAATTTCATAAGTGGTTCAAATGATAATATTAAAATACAAAGTTATGGTACTACAACATTAAGTGGAAGTGAAGTAACAATAGAAACTCCATCATTTTTCTTTGGTAAGAAAAGTACACAATTTGTAAGCGGCTCAAATGGTTATGTAGAAATAAGCTCGTCTAAATTTCATATACAGGCAGATGGTGATGTCATAGCAAATAATATAACAGCGTCTAATATATCAATGTCAGGTGTTGTAAATGCCAGCGAAGGTGGTATTGGTGGTTGGGTTATAGGATCTAATAAGATTTATACAGGAACGAATGAAACTGTAAGTGGATATACATCAGCCAATGGAAGATTAATATTATCTTCAAGTGGTGCAATTCATGCAAAAGGATTTTATGTTACAAAAGGTGGAAATGCATCTTTTAGTGGTTCTATATCTTCAAGTGAAGGTAATATAGCTGGTTGGACAATAGATGCAGATGAAATAAAATCACCTGGTAGTACGGTAGTATTAGACTCAGATTCGAGTAATGGACAAATAAAATTAGGTTCAGCAACAGCTCTTAATACTGGTGATGGTATTTACATGGATGGTGGTGGTAACTTTAGAGCCGGCGACGCAAATGGTAAGAGAATTCAATGGGATGGTACTAATATAACAGTAAGTGCTTCTGATTTCTTTTTCGGAGATAATTCAAATTATATAAGTGGAAGTGGTGGAAACTTAGCCATACAAAATACAGGTACAACAACTATAAGTGGAAGTGCAGTAAATATCCAAACACCTAAGTTTTTCATGGGTGGAAGTAGTCAATATGTTAGTGGATCCAATGGAAACATCGAAATCAGTTCTTCTAATTTCCATCTTTCATCAAGTGGTGATGTTACAATGGCGGGAACTATTACTGCAACCGAGGGAGCAATAGGTGGTTCTACTATAACATCCGACGCATTAGCTTATTCACCATATTGGAGAATATCATCTTCTGCAGATACATCAGATCCTGTATCATTTATATCATCAAGTGCATTTAAAGTATCGGCTGGTGGTAATATAACTGGTTCGAGTGTTTTATTCGATGGTGGAAAAGTCGGTGGTTGGACAATTACAGAAAATCAATTAGAGGCCAATAATATTAAAATAAATGCAGCAAGTGGTTACATTGAAGCAGGAGAGTTGAGTAATGTTAATGATATTGATGACACATCAGTAGGATTTTTCGCAAATAAAGATGGTGAAGTACTAATTAAAGCTGGAACTTCCGCAAATAAAAATTATATGCAGTTCAAAAATGGTACTTTAGATATCAATAGTGATAAAGTACATATCAGCGGAAGTCAGATAACATTGAAAACTCCTGATTTTTATTTTGGTGATAGTTCCAATTATATAAGTGGTAGTGGTGGAAACTTAGCCATAGTAAATACTGGAACCACAACCATAAGTGGAAGTGCAGTAACAATTGAAACACCAAGATTCTTTTTGGGTCAGAAAAGTACACAATATATAAGTGGTTCACTCGGAAATGTAGAGATTAGTTCTTCAAAATTTCATTTACAAGCAGATGGTGATGTCATAGCAAATAATATAACGGCATCTAATATATCAATGTCAGGTGTTGTAAATTCAAGTGCTGGTACAATTGGTGGATGGAAAATATTACCTGGGGTATTAAAATCACCTGGTGAGAATGTTATATTGTCCGCATCAAATGGTGGTTATATATCACTTGGTGCAACACCACCCATAACAGCATCAAGTGGTGTCGGTATATTCCTATCTGGTTCAGGTGATTTATTAGTTGGCGATAGTGGTGGTAATAAGATTCAATATGATGCATCTGTAGGTTCTATTAATATGAAGTCTCGTACTTTTAATTTAGATGCAACAACAATAGTTGTGGATTCTGCTACAAATAATGGTAAAATGGCACTTGGTGGTACACCACCAACTTCTGTTGCATCAACAGTTACTGGAAGTTATCTTGATGGGTTTGGAAATGTTTTATTTAGACAGAGTGCAGATGATTATTTAAAATTTACCAATAGAAAGTTGGATATGCATGCTAAAAGCTTTTTCTTGGGTGGAGCATCACAATATGTAAGTGGAAGTGGTGGAAACTTAAAAATATATAGTACTGGAGATACAACACTTAGTGGAAGTTCTGTTACGGTAGAAACACCTAAGTTTTTCTTAGGTAAACAAGGTTCTCAATATGTAAGTGGAAGTAACAATCTTCTTGAGATAAGCTCATCTAAGTTTCATTTGAAAAATGATGGTAGTGTTACAATGACTGGTAATGTTACTGCTACTACTGGAGAAATTGGTGGTTATGTAATAAGTAGTACAGCTATGTCTGCTTCATCAGGTGGTGTTATTATTACAACAAATGCAAATGCTGACATTTATCAAGGTGGTGGAGCCTATCTCGACAATGTACCATATATGTATGCAGAAAATGCTATATTTGGTGATTGGGATAACTACTTTAGAGTTTTTGATGGTAGAATGTACGCAGGTAAAGGAATACAAACTCAGGGAATTTGGTTAGATGCAAATGATACGACCTTAAAATTAGGTGCTGATAATCCAAAACTCATGACATACACATCTAAAACTGGAATATTCTTATCGGGATCTGGACATTTTAGAGTTGGTTCACCTACTGGTTCAAGGGTATCATTTGACACTACAAACCTTATAATAAGTACCAGTAATTTTGATGTTATAGGTGGTGCAGTAACCGCAAGCGCTGGTTCAATTGCAGACTGGACAATTACGACATCAAGTTTGGAATCAAACACGGATGACCTTAGAGGACTTAAACTGAAACCAGGGGATAGAGTAGTTGGATACGGGCCCACGGCACATACAAAACAGACTATATCTGGTTCGTTTAGTTTTGGAGTTTTACCAACACCTCCAGGTGAAGGTGGCGGAATAGCTTGGTAACATAATGAAAAAATTATTAATATATATAATAAAGGAGTTTTAAAATGGCACAAATTTTACCATTTAAATTAAATATTGAAACCGTAAAAGGCCATACAATATCATATGCAACATCATCATTTGCAAAAACAGATGAGGCCGGCCTTAGTGGATCTGTTATTTTAAGTAGAATAGATTCTATGCCTTCTATATCTTATAGTTCAAACGAAGTAATAGGAGGTGCAGCCTCACCGGCACACACTTTTTCACATGCAAATAATATTTGGATTTCTGCTTCAATGAATAGTACACATCACGGGTCAGGTTCAATTACATTTCATCATACAGATTCATCGGATGTGAATGATAGATTAAAAAGATATAGATTTTTTGGTGATAAAGTATGTGCTGTTCTTGGATTACCTTCACGTCATTGGATATATCCAGTCAATTTTCAATTGTCCGATGCAACTGGTGTAGCAAATTATTTTGCTGGGGATGTATCTGCAGACTCTTTGAATGTTGCAAATAGTTTTAATATGTCACCGCTAGCCTCATCTACATCACATGTCAGACTTAATGCTACATCAGGAAGTAATGATGTGTTTTTCTTAGTTTCAAGTGGATCAGGTGCCTTTCAAAAAAATATGATACAGATTGGGTATAATACAGATGATGATAAGTTTGTTATACGAGGTGGAACTGGAGAAAGTAGTCAAGGGGCTTATATTGATGATTTCATAAGTGTAACATCTAATTATGTCGATTCGTGGTATTTCAGACAAAAAGCAGTTACTGATTCTTATATAAAGCTTTATAGTGATAGTTTCACCTATAAATCAGAAGGTGAGGATTGTGTATATTTTGAGAAAATATCATCTAGCCCTCCAAGACGGAGATATAGGTTTGGTAATCCAGGCGTCAATGGTGTTCCTTCTGAAGTAGGCATTGAATCAGATTTCATTTTTTCTGCATCAGGATCTGCTAATGGTATGAATTATACAATTTGTGCTAAAGGTGAAAAAGATGAGGGTTTTGTTGGAATACGAGAACAGAGTCCGTCTTATCCACTTGAAGTTTCCGAGCACGTTTCAAATATATCTATATACGCAGAATATGATGTAGCAGCTTATTCGGATATTAGAGTTAAAACGGATATAGAAACTATTACTGAACCATTAGATAAAGTATTAAAATTAAGAGGTGTTACTTTTAGAAGAACTGATGATAGTGCAAGTGATAGAGTAATGATGGGATTAATTGCACAAGAAACCGAACCTATTGTACCTGAAGTTGTTGTTACAAATGAAAATCCTGAAAGTGGTAAACGATATGGACATAAATCAATTTCATATGGAAACCTTGTAGGATTATTAATAGAGGCAGTAAAAGAACAACAAGAACAAATAGAAGAATTAAAACAACAAGTAAAGGAGATAAAAGATGGTTAAATGGGGTGGTAAAGAAAATACAATAATACCAAAATGTGTATGTCCAACAAGTGGAGTAATATATTTGTCTGAAATAAGACAAGAACTTGAATCAACGAGTAATTCAAATGATTATGGTAATGGGCCATGGACTACTAATACGACAACATTAAAAAATTGTAATCTCTTCGTGTATGATAGTAGAAATACTAATTCAGATGATTATCCAAATAGTTCAGAACCACATAAGATGACAGAGTGGTATAGTTATCATCATAACGCAACAAGTGGTATGGGGATGTAATGAATAAATTATTTCATAATAATAAAATTGAAGTTAGGGATTCATCTATACATGGACGAGGAGTTTTTGCAAAAGAAGATATTAAAAGTGGTGAAATCTTAGAAGAATGTCATTATATTGTGGTAGATGATGGTAATTCACACGATATGCCACTTTATAAATGGCGTCGTTTAACAGATAGTAATATACAAATTGATGAACGGAAATTTCAATGGCCTAAAGGTGAAGATTTTGAAAAATATACAATACCATTTGGATTTGGTACTATATACAATAGTGTATTAAACGAAGAAGAAAGAAGTGTTAATTGGGAAAATGATTTAGATAGAGATATTTATAGATTTTTTACAGTTAAAGATGTAAAAAAAGATGAAGAACTTTTATTATATTATCATAATGGCAAATTTAAATAAAAAGGGTAAATAGAAATGGCTTTTACAGATAGAGGAGCATATTTAGATACATCGGAAAGGGTTCACATAGGTGGAACTGGTGATCCTTCTGTATCGTTGAAAGTAACAGGTGAAGTATATGTTACAAACAATATTACTGCCTATTATTCATCAGACATAAGTTTGAAAGATAATATCAGACCGATAGAAAGTGCCATTTTTAAGGTCAAACAAATCAGAGGTGTTACCTTTGATTGGAATAAAAAATCAGGAAAAATTGAACAAGAAAAAGGTCATGATGTAGGTTTAATTGCACAAGAAGTTGAAAAGGTTTTACCAGAAGTTATTCAGATTCGTGAAGATGGAATCAAGGCAATTGCATATGAAAAGGTTGTACCACTATTAGTAGAAGCCATTAAAGAACAACAAACTCTTATTGAGGATTTATCAAATAGAATAAAGACATTAGAGGAAAGATAATGGCACTACAAAGTGGATTTAAAATATTAGGTCTAAATATTATAGATAGTGGTGGTGGTTATGGAACATCAAAAACTGGTAGTTTGAGAGCTAGAGATCCAGGTCAAGGAAATGGATTTTTAGGAAATTATTATTCTACGGGTGGTAAAATAGTTTCTGCTTCAATATCAAATAAAGGTAAAAGTTATTCAAGTGGCTCTTGGGTACAACCGAACACGGCGATTAAAGGTGCAGTTACTTCTATTTCAATTGGAACATATGCAGATCCAGCTACAGGATCTGGTTCAATAATATTACCAAACATTGGTATGGATATATCTATGAGTATATCTGATATCAATAGAGAAAAGGGAATAGCAGCCACTACTGCAAATTCAGACATTCACGATTTATATGAAGATTTTTCATCAATAGCAGGTTCAGTTCATAGTGGTTTAGAGGGAAAACCAAATTTCGATTGGTGGCAAGGAGGTCCAGTTTCACAGTCAGCATCCCATCCTATAAGATTTGATGAATTTTATAATGCAAATTATTCAATGTATGGTGGTGCAGGTTGTCTTGCAATAGGAACACCGATAACAATGGCAGATGGTTCTACTAAAAATGTAGAGGATGTAAATGTAGGGGATATGGTAAGGGCAGCAACAGTAAAAGGTATGCCATTAGATTTTGATGATGAAGATACTTGGTCTATTTGGACTGGTGTACCACACGGAAATCCACCTGGTTCAGTATGGGCTACCGCATATTATGATATACAAGAGATAAATCGAGTTACACCAGCAAGTGCGTCAGTTCAAGAGATTTATTTTGATTTTTATGATAATTATTATCTGATAAATGGTTCTTTAAAGGCAACATATGAACATCCATTTTTTGTATTAAGAGATGGTAGTTATCATTTTAAAACAACAGCCAGTTTGTTACCTGGTGATAAGTTATTCAAAGATAATAACGAGTTTGAAGAAATAACATCACTTGAATTTGTACAAGAATCAATAGAAACAGTTAATCTTAATGTAGAAAATTTAGATGTTTATTTCGGTGGTGGTTATTTAATGCACAATGTTCATTCTAAATAGGAGTTATAATGAGTTATGATGTTTATTACTCTACTGGAGGTGGTTCAGTAGTTTATGGTGGAGCAGATATTTGGGTTAATAATTGGTTACGAGAAGTAGCCCCTAAATTAAATCATCCATCTAAATTACTAATTCATCGCCGTAGACCTGAAAAAGTAAAGGTAGAATTTGATTCACCAATAGAAGTTGTATGGCAAGGTGATCACCCAAAAGATTTCGAAGAAATAGCCTCGAAGGCTCGTAAGATTCATGTATTACACGGATATTATACACCACATAGGATAATAGAAAGTAATAAAGATAAATTAGAATCAGTATGTATTCATGTATCAGTAGATTTATCGTTAAAGGCAGGATTTCAATTAGGATTACCGAAGTTAATGCATTATGCAGCAAACGCATCTTGGGAAAAGAGAGTTTCAAAATGGGCAAAGAAGGTAGTGTGGATTGGGTTAGATAAGATTCCATTACATGATGAAGTAGGTATAATTGATTTACCAAATTATTACGAGTTTACACAAAATAAAAAAGTATGTATGAGTAATAAAGTTGGATTTGCAGCAAGATGTGAAACTCGTAAATCACCACATTTCTTAGATGGTATTGATAGTTATTCTTTTACCGATCCAGAAGATTGGAGATGGTGGAAATTAAATCTTGGGTTAGAGTTTAAAAATACTCGGTTATATCAATTTAAAAATAAAAATATTCATTGGTTTTTTAATAGAGAGGATTGGGGAATATCACATAGCTGTCATCTACATGAACCATTCGGTTATTCTATATTTCAAGCATTAGATTATGGAAAGTTACCTATATTACAAAAAGATTGGCTGTCAAACTATGATTATCCATTCAGAGCTTTCAATAAGAAAGAGTTTGATGAACAATTACATAATATATCAGAGTTATCAGAGAAAGAAAGACAAGATTATTTGGATGGACTGAGAGATTATTGTAGGAAGTATGATAATAAGGATGAATGGGTAGAGAAATATTTGGAAATATACAACGCATGATATTTATTAATAACACACAACACGGCACGCGTATTAGACGAGAATCGTCTTTTTCATGCGTATTTTTTTTGGAGAACTTTTTTGGCAACACCAACAGATGGAACTAAACTATCATTAGGAAAACTCGGTAGGGCAACCGCCGTAGGTAATTCCGATTATACTTCTAAGACAAGTCTTAATGATGCTGGCAGAGATAGTGGAACTGATAAAACTAAGGTAAGTGATTTTTACATTGGTTCAGTAGATAATACTTTAGATGGTTATCCATATGTGGATGAACAAACAAATGAAACCTATACAATGACTTTCACTAATGAGAATAGTTTATTTCAATCTCGTATAGGTGGACGACACCAAAACTTTACTTGGAGTGGAAGTGCTTTATTTGCCCCACAATCAAATCAAGATTATACTGCAGTTTTTGCAGCAGGAACAATAACAGACCACGCAACACCGAGTGTAAGTGAAAGTAATGTAGTTGTGGACTATGATTTTAATAATTGGGCAGATTCAAACACATTAGTTAGTTGGTCAGGTAGTGGGGCGAGTGTAATATCAAAGCATACTCTTGTAAGTCAATCACCATCTGGTTCTAATAATTTTGCAGTAAAGTTTAATACACAAGATAGTCATATAAGTCAGTCTTTAACAGTTAAAGGAAACTCTGTTTATAGAATTAGAGCAATGGCCTCATCTTCTAATCTTGATGAGGGAAATATAAATATGGAAATTAGTGGTGCTTATACTCAACAGACATTTAGAGGTATAGCAGGTAACGGTGAATGGAAAGAAACAAGAAATGATTTTTACACGAGTGGTTCTGCAGGAGTAACTCAAACCCTAAAACTTACTTTCACTGCAATATCAGCTTCTTCAGACCATAAACCACTATTAGATACGGTATTTTTTGAAAGATGGGAAGGTGCACATATGAGTGATACGAGTGTAGTTGTATCTGGTAAATATCATGATGCAGGACAGAGTGATGGGTTTAATGACCACGCTACACGATATAATACTGATATTACTAAAACTGTTGAAATACAAGATACATATGGTGGACTTGCAATAGCCTGTTTCTTACCAGGAACTTTAATATTAATGTCAGATGAAACTACAAAACCCATTGAAGATATTAATGTGGGTGATGAAGTAATGTCATTAGATTTACCTGGACTTCCAGATGAAGATTTAGGATATTTAGAGTGGAAGGCTTATACAATGAGACCAATGGATAATTTAGATGAAGTGATAGAAAGGTATAAGAAAACTGCAAATGTAGAACATTTATTTTATGATTATATGGATGGTTATTATAGTATTAATAATGGATACTTAAAAATTACGAGAGAACACGATCTTTTTATATATGATAATGGTATGTGGAGATGGATGACACCAAATGAAATAAGTGGTGGTATGAAATTATTTAGTTATGAGGGCGAAATAATAAATATAGATTCGATAGAATGGGTAGAAGGTGAAGTTGAAGTTGTAAATTTTGATGTAGAACCATTGGATGTATATTTTGCAGGTGGAGTATTAGTTCACAACAAAGGAGCAAGTTCTGAACCATAAATAATATGATTTGAAAGTTTTTTTAACTATTTATTAAAGGATAACAATAGGTTTTATATGTCAATACTAAATCGTGGATATATATACGATTCAATAACAAGAAATGAAGATTCAGGTTCAGTATCATATAGATGGACTCATGGTGCTAATGACACTTATATGGGCACTGGTATATTTTATTATGCCATTCCATATTTTCTAAAGGCACGAGTATGTGTTTGTCTTGGTAGTGGTGGTGGATATGTGCCACGATTGATGGTTGATTGTGTTCATGAATTAAATGAAGTTGATATGTATGGTGAGAATAAATATGGTGAAGTCTATGTTGTTGATGCGACAAATGGTTTTAATGGTGAAGTTGATTGGTCTGATGAGGATAGTTTTTTACGAGAAAAGTTTAATCCAAAATTTTTAAACACCACTACGGAAGATGCATTCTATAACTTTTTTGTTAAACGGGATATCAAAATAGATTATTTACATATAGATGCAGACCATACTTATGAGGGTTGTAAACTTGACTTTGATTTATATTCTACGATAATGAACGAAAATGGAATTATATCAATACACGATACAGATAGAAAATATTGGGAAAACTTTGGAACTTATGATGGAGAGGAACATGATTCCTGTACGGGTCCAAGTGAAGTTATAAATGAAATCAGTAATAAATGGGAAGTATTTAATTTGTTTGATTATAAAGAAAAAAATGAAGTTTTACCTTCTTCTGGTTTAACTATATTGAGAAGAAAAGATGAGATATAGACCAACAAAGTTTACCATAGAAGAACAACAGGATATACGAGAACGATATAGTGAATGGTTAAAACCAGAAAATATTATTTGGGTAGAAAAGGAATATAAAGATAATATACAATATTATGAATACCAAGAAATAGAAAAGTTTATTGATAAACATTTTAATTTTGCAAAAAGTTATGCAGAAAAAATGTGGGTATTAGAAAAAATAAAGGATTGGAATTCTCATACTTCTCAATATATTGATAGTAGAATAGGTAATTATAAAATAAATGATTTTAATGATGAAACACTTCAAAGAATTATATTGGAAGAAATAGAACACGGTGGTGCAGAAGGAAAGGGATTTTTAAGTGATTTTATAGAAAATAGAATTAAAGATATGGAACTTTCTTCATTTCAAGAAGAACTAAGTGTTAGACAAAAGTTGTGTGATTTAGAGTTTCATACAACACCTTATGTTGAAAAAAGAATAGGAGATTATGAAATAGAAGATTTAGATGATGAATTAGTAAAACGAATAAAATTAGAAGAATGTGAAAAATTAAATAGCCCATTTATATTAAAACAAATAAAAAAACATATGGGAAAAATACATCCTGATGATGAACTCTCAAAGAGACAGATATTAAACGAGTGTGAGAAACATACTAATGATTATGTTGCAAAAAGAATAAAAGAATTTCAACCACTAACTTTAAAAACTGAAAATCACGAAGATTTATATGAACAGTTACAATGGAGAGAAGATTTAGAGCAAATAATTGATCATAGATCTGAGTTTATAGATCAAAATATAAAATTTTATAAAGGTCGTGGTGTAGAAATAACAACACCCACACAGGAACTCGAACACAGATTAAAACTTGAAGAATGTGAAAAGTTTAATACAGACTATATTTCAAGAGAAACAGCAAGATTAAAGGATGAATATTTAATTCGTGATCCACAAGAAGAACTTAAACATAGAATGAATCTTGCATTTTTCGAAGATAATGTAAAGGATAAAGAAAAAATAGCAAGTAAAGAAACATTTTGGGATATGATTTCAGTTCATGGATTAGAAAATTTAAATCTACTCAAGGAAGAATTAAATAATGTAGGTAATGGTTTTTGTTTAGCAAAATGGAATCAAGTTAGTATTCTTTTACAGACAGGTCAAACTCATAGTTGTCACCACCCAAGACCTCATGTAGTTCCTAAAAGAGAATTGGAAAACAATCCATCTGCACTTCACAATACATATTTCAAAAAGATGCAAAGAAAGACGATGTTAAAAGGTGGTCGTCCAAAGGAATGTGATTATTGTTGGAATGTAGAAGATGCTAATCCAGGAGCATTTAGTGATAGGATTATGAAAAGTGGTGAGGCCTGGGCATTTCCATACTTCGATAAGATTAAAAGGTCAGATCCAGAAGAAAATACTAATCCATCTTATGTAGAAGTTAGTTTTTCTAATCAATGTAATATGAGTTGTGGTTATTGTGATGTCAAAAGTAGTTCCAATTGGCAACACGAAATAGCAACAAAAGGACATTATCCTACGAGTGGAATGTATAACAATACTGAATGGATGGAAAGGGAAGGAATAGTTCCGATACCACATACTAAACCCAATCCATACAGAGATGCTTTTTGGAAATGGTGGCCAGACTTATTCCCAACACTTCATACTTTTAGAATAACTGGAGGTGAACCACTTTTACATAAAGATACATTTAAAGTTTTAGATTATCTAATAGAAAATCCAAAAGTAAATCCTATGTTAGAAATGTCTGTTAATAGTAATTTATGTGCACCACAACATTTATTTGAAGAGTTTGTGGATAAAGTTAAGTATATTACAGATAGAGACTTAGTTTGGAATTTTGCACTATTTACAAGTATTGAGGCGGACGGGAAACACGCAGAATATATGAGAGATGGAATGGACGCTGATAGATTTTGGAATAACTTAGATTATTTTTTAACCAAATGTCAAAAACCAGAGGCAACTATAATGGCAACTTATAATCTTACAAGTGTTTCAACTTATCACGAAGTGATTAAGAAGGTATTTGAATTAAAAAAGAAACATTATAATGGCCAAAGATACAGACATTATGGTATAATACTGGACACGGCATATCTTAGACATCCAGAGTTTTTACAAGTTCGTTTGTTATCAACACATTGGATTGATAAAATACGAGAAGATGTAAAATTAATGGAGAGTTTAGCGGAAGAAAAATATACTCATATTTATGGACATGGACATGCAGGATTTTATGATTTTGAAAGAGAAAAATTAAGACGAGTATTGGATTGGGTAGATGCCCCACTCGATGATGTAAAATGGTTAATGAAAATGAGGAAAGATTTTGTATTATTTATCGATGAGTTTGATATAAGACGAGGAAAAAACTTCTTAGAAACTTTTCCAGAGATGGAAGATTTTTACAATTCTTGTAAGAAGTTGATATAATGTTTGGAGTATTAACAAATAAAGGACAAGTTAATTATGTTTCATTAGATGATTTTATTTCTATTGATAAGATGAATTATTTCGAAACATATTTTGAGAAACAATTTGATAAGTTTTGTAATGATCTTCCACGAATTGTAGAGAGAAATGGATGGGCTGCAAATGAGTATTCGAAGGATGCTATAAATGATTCAGATAGAGTTTATTTATTCAATTCTTTAATGAGTACTTGGTATGATGACATTATTCCAAGAGATTATGCGTGGAAATTAGTAAAGACATATGTACCTGAATTTGTAGAATATTTATATGACAATGTATTGGATTATATGCATGGGTTTTTTATAAAACGCGAACTTCACAAGCCTATGGAATTTCATAGAGATTGGGGTGATAATGGACTTGATCCAACAGAAGAAGATTCACGAGGAATGCAGGAAACTTGGATATGGTTTAGATTTTCGGATACTAAAAAACTTTATGTTTCAGACATAGATGGTGAACATGATGTTTCTAAAAGAATACCAATGGAATCCTATGGTGCAGTATTTAATGGGTTAGATTATCATGGTTGTTATGATGGTTCGAGTGGATTTAGTGTAAGGATTAATGGTGGATTAAAACAAAATATCATAGACGATACAGGGATTGATGTTACTACTTGGAAAGAATGGTATCCAGCTACTGGTCATTGGTTAGATGAGAAATTAACTCTATGAGTATAAATTTAGTTACAGTTTGTGGTCATAATACCACAATGTTAAGACATATGTTGCAACATTACAAAGATTTTGTTGATGAAATCTATGTAGTTGTATATTTATCAACAGACAAGGATAGAGTTTTATCTGAAGTCAAAGAAATCACTCGTGATTTAAATATTGATATACATAAGACGACAGTTGAAGAACCATTTAATTGGACAAGGGTTACGGAGTTATATAATGAAACAAAGTTATTAAAACCAGATGATTGGTGGATTGTAGCAGATGATGATGAACTTCATGTATATCCAACACCAATCAATGAACTCATAGAAGATTGTGAAGAAAATGGTTATCAGTTTATTACAGGAGCATTTTTAGATAGGATCGGTGAAAGAGGTCGATTCCCAAAGATTGATGATGATAGTGATGTTTGGAAAGAGTTTCCATTGGCTGGTTCATTTAGATATCCAGTTTCAAATGCCTGTCCAAATAAAACTGTAGTGATGAAAGGTATTATACAAGTCACTAATGGACAACATTATGCAATGGTAAACGATTTCCAAGATACTTATGGTGATAGGTGGATGCACGAGTTGAGATATCCAGTCGGTGGGTGTTTTATTCAAGTTCATCATTTTAAATGGGATATTTCAGTTATTGATAGAATAAGAGATGTTTCTCTTACAAAAAAAGATTACACATTTCATGATGAATATAAGAAAATGTTTGATTATATAATGGATAATTTTGGAACAATTAATATTAGAGATGAAAGATTTATGATAGAAAGAAGTGGTAAAAATTATTACGATTATCCATATTGGGATAAAATAAGAACACAGGCTATAGAGTATAGAACATGAAAAGATTAGCAGTTATACTACCATATAACGAGAGTCATATAGAAAACTTTACAGAACATTTTAGGGCTACTATACAAGAGGGTGAAGATTTATATTATAAATTATGTTTTATAAAACAAAAGTCTAATAGACCATTAAATAAAGGTAAGTTGTTTAATATTGGATATATGTTACATAAGGATAGTTTTGATTATTTTTGTTTTCACGATTCAGATTTAATACCAATTTCTGATGAATGTGATTATTCATATGAAGAAAAACCAATTTCATTAGTAGGTATGAGAGATAAAATAAAGTTTGGTGATCAAGAAAATTTAGAAGATTTTGATGATTATACTTTACCTTATGATGAGTATTTTGGTGGAGCAGTTTTATTTTCAAAAGAACATTTTCAAGAAGTTAATGGATACTCAAATGAATATTGGGGTGTTGGTTATGAAGATTATGATTTACTGCTTAGATGTGTGGTTAAGGGATTGCCTATTAGAAAAGAGTTGGAAGTTGAACCATCAAAAACTTATGGAACTTTTAATGGTGTAAATTCGTATTTAAAAATACCAGCAAAAAATGCAAAAATTAGAAATGCAACTAATAAAAGTTTTACAATGTGTGGGTGGTTCAAGACTGACGGAGAACCACCGTATGGAGCTGATATAGATAGTAATAGATGTGAATATTTTATATTTGGTCGTCCAGGATATCATATGGGACTTTCTTATACTCATGGTGGATTCGCCAAGGGTGTAATTTGGATTAGGGAACAGGGAAAAAGTGAAAGAAATGCATTAGTAATAAAAACTTTGTTAGGTGCAGACCAATGGCATCATATAGCACTTACTGTTGACGAAATGAAACAAGAGATGATTCTTTATATAAATGGAATAGAAGTTGGTAAAGAATCTTATGATGGAGAAATCCTTCCATACCATAGTAAACCATATTATATTGGAGTCGGTGATCCAGATATAAATCATTGGAGAAACTATTTCGTGGGTAAAATTGCAGAAGTAGGATTATGGTCTGAATCATTAAAATCTGATGAAATTGTACATATTTTTAATAAGGGCATAGTTGATAATAGAGGTGAATATTCAACTTCTGCTTTACCAGTAGGAGTTTGGGATTTTAAAGGTGGATATTCAGATAGAACTTTTGATGTGTCTGGAAATGGAAATCATGCAAAGTTTAATAATATCGATTTTGCAAATAAATCGTTAAAAAGTAATACTGAGCGATATTTACCTTATAGAAGAAATGGTGCTTATGGTTTTATATCACATCCAAATGAATATTTAAATCTCGAAAATATAAAGAGAAGTCAACATCCTGAAATAATGACAAATCGTAATTCTTTTAATAAGAAAATTAGAAATCAAATGCAGGATATAGATAAAGATGGCCTATCATCAACAAGATTTCGGATAGTCAATAGAAAAGACTATCAAGGAAAACATGAAATAATAGAAGTTGTAATATAAGGAGAAAAATTATGGCTACAAAGAAAAAAGAAACAGATGCAAGAGATGCTCTCGACGCTGGAACTACTAATGAAGGCAGTGAACTTTCTGCAATAGCAGTTAAGTCATTGACCAATTTGGAAGAAAAGGTTGATGCAATCGATTGGAAACTATGGGAAATCTACAATATCGTAAAGACATATGTAGAAAATAATCCAGCAGGTTCATCAGCACCAGCCGTTTCACAACCACAAGCATCCGCAGCAGATATTGCTGGGGAGATTGCAAAAGCATTAGGTGGAGCATCAGGCAAAGAGGAAAAGAAGTCAGCAGTATCTAAACTATTTGGGGGATAAACCTTGAAACCAAAACTCGCTATAATAGTACCATATCGAGATAGGGAAGAACATTTAGCTCTATTTGTGCCTCATATGGACAAGTTTTTGTCCGATAGGGAAATTCCATACAAGATATTTGTTGTAGAACAAGGGAATGATAGGGCCTTTAATCGTGGTTGGTTAATAAATGTTGGTTATTCAATAGCAAAAGAACAAGGATTTGATTATTTTTGTTTTCACGATATTGATATGCTTCCAGAGGATAATTCTTGTGATTATTCTTGGGTAGATAAACCAACACATTTGGCCGCACGGTTAAGTAAGTTTAAATATCGTTTAGTCTATCCTGAATATATGGGTGGTGTTACTCTAATGAATAGAGAACATTTTGAATGGATTAATGGATTTTCTAACAACTATTGGGGATGGGGATTTGAAGATGATGATTTACTTTATCGTTGTAGAACCCGTGGAGTGCCCTTAGAAGAACAGAGAACCTTTAAGGCAAAAGATAAAAATCCACTTTATACAAATTGTATGGAGTTTAATGGACGAGATTATCTTGAAATAAAGAATAGCCTTTCATTAAACAAAGTTGTTAATTCGTCTTTTTCAGTTGAAGCCTGGGTAGAACCATATGGAGATTTAAAACTTGACCCGAATAAAGAATATGATGAGTTTCATGTCTTTACTCGTCCAGGTCATCACGTTGGAATTGCATATACAAGTGGATTGCAATACAAAGGTGCAATTTGGACAGAAGATGGTAGTCAACCTATGGTTATTTCTGATAGGCGTTCTGGTGAATGGGTTCATGTTATTTATACAGTTGATACATTGTTAAAAAGATTGAGAATGTATGTGAATGGTGTAGAAACAGCTGAATCACCAACAGATTATTTGGGTAAACTTAAAGAGGCAAACAATGTTCCATATTATATTGGATGTGCAAATCCAATGGCAAGGTTCAACGATAGGGGTTACTTTATAGGTAATGTCGCTCAAGTTGCAATGTGGTCAACTTGTTTAGAATCGAGTGAAGTAGAACATCTATACAATGAAGGTCGACCATATAATGTTACAGAGGATCAAAAATTTGACGGATGGAAATCTGGAAAAGAAACCTATAAATCAGCAAATAAAGTTGTTGGATATTGGGACTTTGAAAATATAGTCGGTGATATGGCTCTTGACAAAAGTGGAAATGATAATCACGCTAAAATAATAGGGGCGATAAAGAAAGAAAAGGAATTACGGATAGGTAGTAGTGCATTAGTACCTAATAGACGAGATGGAAGATTTACTTGTTTAGAACATGAAGAAAATGGTTGGGGACAAAGTAAGTTCACACATTGGGAAACGCGAGAAAACCAATTACGATTTTTTAATAGAGTGAGAAGTGGATTAACCGACATTAAAGATGATGGTTTGAGTTCATTATCATATGAAGTTATACATAAAGAAACATTTTTGGATGATCACGAGTTTATATCAGTAACATGAGTAAGAAATTAGCAATATGTGTCCCACATTACAAAAGGGAAGAACATCTTAAAAAGTTTGTTCCACATATGGATGAGTTTTTTAAAGATAAAGACATAGAATATAAAATATTTGTGGCCAATCAAGTTTATCCTGATTCGGTTAGTGGATTTAACAGAGGAACATCTAAGAATGTTGCTTTTGATGTTGCACAAAAGGAAGGTTATGATTATTTCTGTTTTCACGACATAGATATGTTACCTGAAGATGATACTTGTGATTATTCTTATCCTGATAAAGTGGAACATTTAGCAGTTCATGTGGCACAATTTGATTACGGATTAAAATACCAAGAATATTTTGGTGGTTCTATTTTGTTTACCAAAGAACATTATGAAAAAATAAATGGATATTCTAATGGATACTTTAATTGGGGAATGGAAGATGATGATTTATTTTACAGAACCAAGAAAAAGGGATTGGCAGAAGAAACATTTATGAATCACGAATCAGATGAACCACGAAGTTTTTTAAGATTTAATGGTTTAAGTGATTATGTAAAAATAAGTCCAAATGATTCTATACGAGAAATTACAAGTGGTAATTTCACGATGTCAGTTCTTGTTCGTGCTGAAGATAGATTTGATATACCAAAGTATTTGATTGGTGATATAGAAAATAGACAATTTATTCATCAATATATTTTTGGACGACCAAGTTTTCAAATGGGATTAGGTTGGGATAATTCAGATGCATATTCATTTGGATTGTTTAACCAAAAGAACAATCATTCTTATATGTGGATAAAAAGGCATCCCGATGTTTGGACTCATTTAATGGTTACAGTAGATGTTGATGAAAATGAAATGAGATTTTACCTAAATGGTAGAGAATCCGATTCACGATTTGGACATGGTTCACAATCACCATTAGGATTTGAATCACCATTAAAGAGATATGGTGGGAATCCATTTTATTTAGGAGTTGGTGATCCTAATAAAGAAGAATCTAATTTCTTTGCAGGTGATATTGCACAAGTATGTATTTGGAATAAAGTTTTTGATGAAGATAGAATTGAAGAATACTATTCTACTGATTATCCGTTTGATGGAAATGATGTACAATTATATTATGATTTTTCAAAAATACAAGATGAGATAGTTTATGATTTAAGTGGTAATGGGAATCATGGTGTATTAAATGGATGTTCAGTTGGATCAGAACCTATTAGTAAAATACAACATACAACATTACCATACAGAAGTAGACCAGGCAGATTCTTTTCACAAGAACATAAACGAAATGATATGGTAGGTGGAAAATGGGTACATCAAAAAGATACAAGTGTGAATGAAAAACGATTTGTAGAGGAAGTTCAAGGTGGTTTAATTAGTATAGATGAAGATGGACTTACAGATTTAAATTATAGTATTGTAAGAAAAGAAAAGTTATTCGGAACTTATCATGAAATAATAGATTTCAGATGTGAACAAGATATACCAGACCATGTAGAGTTTTAATGAAACCAAACAAAGATTTACTTATTTCCATAACAAAGGGTAATGCTACCAAAGAAGAATACTCTGCTTATCAAAAAGAAAAACAAAGAAATAGTGATGATTTAAAAATTGATTTAACTACTTCTGTAATGGATAGAGAAAACTTTCATGGTGCTAAAAATGTCAAAGAAAATATTTCTACTCATACAGTTAAGTCTGAAGTTATAAAAAACATTGGAAAACAGGATATATTAGTTACTCAAGTTCCTAATCTAAATGAAGCTGGATTTTTTGCAGGAATGGCAAATCTAATATCATATATTAGAGAAGAGGAAAAGGATATTAAAATAAAAGGATTTGATCCTTGTACTGATTATTTTTTCTCAAATGACATTGATTTAAAATCTAATTTCTTTGCTGACTTTAATACTTACGCCAAACAAGGAACTGTTGATCTTAGCAAATACGAAGAATTAAATGAAATTATAAAGATATTTGAAAAATATATTAAATCTGTAGAACCTAAATTTATCGGGTTTGGTTTAATTGATGGTAATATTGATGCTTCACTATTTTTTGCAGAACATCTTAAATCGATATTTCCAAACATTAAAATTATATTAGGTGGGTGTGGTGTTGGTTTGTTGGGAAGAAATGAAGATAATTTGAATTTGAGTGTTGCATCAAATCAATGTTATGATATAAAAAAGTATTGGTTTATTGATTATATTATTAATGGAGATGGTGAAAAAACCTTGATAGAGTTATTTTATTCTAATTTTAAAAATTTAGAAAAAATAAAAGGGTTAGTTTGGAAAAAAAATGGTAAGAAATGGGTTATTAATCAAAAAAGGGATTTTACAGATTTAAATGTTTCCCCATCACCAGATTATAGTGATTTTCTTGAAAATCCATATTATAAAAAGTTTTATGATATAGCCATACCATTGACATTTTCAAGGGGATGTAATTTTAGATGTACTTTTTGTTCAGTTCCTACTTTTGTTCCAATATATAGACATAGACCAATAGAAAAATGTTTAGATGAAATAGGACATTGGATTGATTTACATAAAGAAAAATTTGAAGAAGTTGATTGGTATCGTGTTGGTATGTTGGCACATGATTCTATAATGAATGGAAATCCTAAATGGTTATCGGATTTGTGTAATGGTATAATTGAAAGGGGATATGGTGATAAAATAACCTGGGGTGGTAATATTAGACTTATGAAACCGTTGGCAGATATTGATACATTAAGGTTATATAGTCGTGCCGGAATAGAATATATGGTAACAGGTATGGAATCTGCTTCTGAAAGTGTTTTAAAACACATGAAGAAAAATAAGAATATGAAAATAGTAAGGAAAATATTTGAAAATATTAGACAGATTAATAAAGAGGCGGGTAATAAAGAAAATGATAAAATAAGAGTTCAATTACAATTGATTGTTGGTTATTTAAACGAGTCAGAAGAAGATTTTCAAATGACACTTGATTTTATAGAAGAATTTCATGATGTGATATATGAAATATTAACTTGTTCTGTTTTTTCAATATGGTATCCGTTGAAGGCCCAATGGGAATCAGAGGGAGAATATTTAAAATATTATAGTCCAGTTGTTTGGGATACTAAGTATAATACTACTGCAGACAGAATAGAAAGGATTGATAGGATAGAAAAGTTATTTGATAAACTTGGACTACAATATAATACATATCATCGAGGTCTCATGTTAGAAGAATATGAGAACTACCAAAGATTGACCAAACCCAAGTATATTAAATATACGATAGAAGATAAGGGTTAATAATGTTAAGATTTGGTTATGATCAGTGGAATGAAGATACTTGGGAAATAATAGAACCTAATGGTTTAATAGGACAAGAAAGAGAACCAGAAACTTTTAAGTTATATTTACCTCCGTGGTGGGGAAGAATTTTTAAGAGATATAATTTTCTATATGAAATTAAATCTTCTAAAGAATTAATAAATTCTAATCACCAAGAAAAATGGATATATATGATAGAACCAAATGGAGATCCAAGAGGCTGGTTTGGACAATATACAGATGGAAATCCAAATCCAATTAAATCATTGTTGGCTGGTGTTGATGAAAGAACATTACAGAGTTGTAGAGATGATAAATCAGTAATATGTTTGTGGCAACCAAATGAGGGATTTCCATCAGAATGGATTGGTATTAATGTATTTGAAGAAATATATAAAGAATTAAAGAGAACAAAAATATCACCTAAAAATTTTATATATGTAAGTTCTAATTGGAAAACTGAAATAGAATATAAAAGATGGAAAGAACAATTAACTAAAGAATTTAATAATAGTGACGATATTTATTTATCTATTTTTAATAATGAAAGATTTATAGACTTTCGTAAAAAATGGAAACTTGCACGATTTAATAGTGAGTTAAAAAGAAAAAAACATTTTTTATGTTTTAATAGAGAGTTAAGACCACATAGAAAATTGTTATTAACAATGTTATTAGAAGAAAATCTTTTAGATTCAGGTATGGTTTCGAGTAAGAAATTTGATAAAGAAACTTTTTTTAGAGTTCCTAAAGAACTTTCTATTGGAAGTGGTATGATTAAACGGTTAGAAAAACAGGCCGATAAACTTGTGGAAATGACCCCGTTGGTAGTGGATGTTGAAGAATGGGACACTAATCATTTTGATACTTCACCATCTTGGGTATATGATGAAACTTATTTTTCTGTAGTTACTACTACTTGGTTTGTAGAGGATACTATATTCTTTGATGAAAAAATTTGGAAACCTATAGCAAACGAACATCCATTTTTAGTAGTTGGGAATTATAAAGTACTTGAAGAATTGAGGAGACAAGGATTTAAGACATTTCATCCTTTTATTGATGAATCATATGATTTGGAACAGCATCCGTATAGAAGAATGAAAATGATTATAAAGGAAATTAAAAGATTATCTAATTTTACAATAGAAGAAATGAATGGGTGGTATAAACAATTGAAACCAATTGTTGAACATAACAATAAACAATTATATGAACTTGATTCATTAAATGAACTGCTGAAAAAATTTAAGGATATTACTGAGAAATAATATTTATTAGTATGAAAAAGAAAAATATATATTTTATAGAAGTTAATTCTGTATATTCTGGAATAGAAAAGAAAATTAAATTGCCTTATAGTACAGGATTAATTTGGTCTTATTGTTCACAAAATAAAGAGATTAGAGATAATTATGAGTTTGCAGATTGGATATGTCACAGAGATGGTATAGATGAAATTTTTGATAGAATTAAAGAACCATCAATAGTTGGGTTTTCTTGTTTTACTTGGAATTGGAAATTTAATAAAATTTTAGCACAAAAAATAAAAGATAAATACCCAAATTGTTTAATAGTTTTTGGTGGAAAAGAACCGCCAAATGAACAATGGTTATTACAGAATCCAGAATGGTATAGGGATTATCCATATTTAGATATTATAGTTCATGGTGAGGGAGAATTAACTTTTGAAGAAATATTACTTGAAACTTTAAAAGATAGGCCAAATTATACAGGAGTTGCAGGATGTTCATTGATAACTAATAATGGTCACTTAACAACTTTACCGAGACAGAGATTAACGGATATGAGTAAAACACCATCTCCGTATTTAAGTGGAATGTTTGATGAGATTTATGAAAAATATAAAAAAGATGGATTTATATTTTCTGCAGTTCTTGAAACTGCCCGCGGGTGTCCATATTCTTGTACTTTTTGTGAGATAGGTGATTCTTATTATACCAAAGTAAAACAACAACCATTACAGCAAGTATTTGATGAGATAGAATGGATTGGTTCTCGTGGGATAGATTATATTGATGATGCCAATTCTAATTTTGGACTTTACTATGAGAGAGACATGGAAATAGCAAAATGGTTAGTTCATTGTAATGAAAAATATGGAAATCCCAAATTATGGAAAGTAGATTGGGCAAAGAGTAAAGCAGAAAAGTTATTTGATATTGCTAAAGTTCTTCATGATGGTGGGTTACATAAAGGTATGACTTTAGCAATGCAATCAATGGATGACCAAGTATTAAAGGCCGTCAAAAGAAAAAATCTTGTTGATGATTCAGATATGCAACGAATTACTAAGATGTATGAGGATGCGGGTATCTCAACTTATATAGAAATTATAATTGGTTTACCAGACGAGACATTAGAAAGTTTTAAGAAAGGTTTGTGTAGAACACTTGAAATAGGAGAACACAATCATATTGGGATGTATGTTTTAGTTGCACTTAGAAATACACCTTTCGGGGACGAAGAATATGTAAAGAAATATGAGTTAAAAACAAAAAGAATATTGGCACCAATAGCGAGATGGGTTGAGCCTCCTGATGGTATAAGAGAGGAAGCGGATTTGGTTATAGGACATAAAAATTTAACTACATCGGAATGGGTTGATATGTACTTATTTTCGTGGTTAGTTGCAAGCTGCCACCACATGGGATTTACAGAAATGGTGGTCAGATTTTTGAGAGTTCATTATGATATAAGTTATGAAGAACTTTATAAAAAATTATTTGACTTTGTTATATCTCATCCAAAAACTATATTAGGAAAAGAGTTATTAGAAGTTAAAAATCATGTTATTAAAATTATTACAGAACCTGAACCTAAAACACAATGGGGTAGAACTTTGAAAGGATGGAGAGGTTTTGAAAACTTTCAGGGTGAAAAGGAAGAATTGTCATCACTTGTTTTTACAAAAAATAAAGATGTTTTTTATAGTGAATTTGGTGAGTTTATAAAAAATAACTTTGATATTAATAGGGATGTAATTAATGCATTAATAGATTTTCAAAAAATATCTATGATAGATCCACTTACCTATTATCCTATAAAGACAGATGTTAAATATAATTTTATTGATGTAATACATAAAAATAAAAAATTGAAAATGGGGAAATATAAAGTTGAGTTAGATGCAAATAATTATGGTGGTGATTATTTTGAATATGGAACAGCATTATATTATACAAGAAGATTGGGGGCAGGTAGAACAAGAGTAAAGGATTATGCACAGTAGTGAAATATTAGACTTTTATAATACGAATGGTTTTTATGTTGAAAGGTTATTTTCTCGTAGTGAAGTGGATAAGTACAGAGAAGAATCTGATAGATTATTAGAACTTAGGGGAGAGGATGCTCGTCCATATGCATATCCACACGAAGATTCTAAATTATTTGATGATTTGTGGAAACATCCAAGAACTTTAGAAATACTAAAATTATTGATTGGTGGTGATGTGAGTGGATTACAGACCTGGATGTACTTTAAACCACCAGGTGAACTTGGTAGAGACATACACCAAAATATATTTTATACTCATACCAACAAAGGTGATATAATTAATGCCTCTTTGGCAATAGATGATGCTGATAGAGAAAATGGATGTTTGTATGCATATATAGGGTCCCATAAGGAGTGGTGTTTACCAATAGAAAAGGATGTAGAACGAATGAAAACAAATCCAGATGATTGGAGAAATGAAAGAGGTAAACCTTGTGTGATTCCTGGTGAATGGGTTGATGGAGTTTGGACGGAAAAATATGAAAAAAGGTATTTACCAATTAATAGTGGGGAGATAATATTTTTACATTCTCATGTACTTCACGGGTCAGATGATAATAATTCAAAGGACAAATGGAGAAGATCATTTCTTTGTGGTTATCTAAGAGAAGGGGCACATTTTAATTCAGGTGGTCAGATGAAACGTGTTGGTTTGTCGTTTTAAAAGGAGTTGGAATGATAAAACTTTATTATGATGATCCTTCAGGATGTGATAGAAATGGAGTAGAGTTGTGGCGTTATGTCGGTACAAAAAACGGAGATAAAGAAAACAGATTATCACCAAAAGAAATGAAAGATGCTATTACTAAAGATAATTTTAAGTTGGTAGTTGCATCTACAGATGGTATGGCAAGTAGATTAAAAACTTGGGCTTCTGCATTAAGAATAGATTCAAATCCAAAAGTTTTTTGGTGGTTAAAATCTGCACTAAAAGAACATAAGTTTATTGAGTTATTTAAAGATAGTGAAATGGAAGTACAAACTCTACCACCAGATTTTGATTTTATTTTATATAGTGATGGATTCTTGTTGATATTACCAGAAGATGAACTTCCAATGGATTTTACTAATGATAAATTATTTCAAAGAAGAAACGGATTTTATAATACAGATACCAAACAGAGAATAGATTGGGAGTTTGATAGAATACCAAGTCATCTTAAAGAAGAATATTCAAAAATGTTTTCAATAATAAAATCTCAAGTTAGAGATGATATTATATTAGAAGTGGATAATTTTTCTGAAAAGTTTAATGATAAAACTATTTCGATTCATATCAGAAGTGGAACTGGACATCCAATTGAAGGGATAGCACAAGAAGAAAGACGGGCATTTAAATTGGATGAAACTATAAAAGTAATGGAATCGTATACAGATGATTATACATTTTTTGTTTCAACGGATGAATATATTGAACAAGGAAATAATAATATTTTAAGTACATTACGAGAAAAATTCGGTGATAGAATTTTATATCATAAAAAAGATTCATTGAGTGTTAGGGGGTCGTTAATAGATTTATTGTTACTATCAAAAAACACAACAATTATTGGTACATATTTTAGTAGCTTTACTGAGGTTTCGTGGTGGTTAGGTGGAGCCAAGGCTAAAGTAATTTTTCCAGGATGGGAATAGGAGTTGATATGAATATAGGATTTATAGGATTGGGTAAACTTGGTTTACCTTGTGCATTAGCGATAGAATCGAGAGGTCATAAAGTAGTTGGTTATGATCCTTCTGAACAAGTTAAAGATATTATTGGTACGAAGAAATTACAATATCAAGAAATATGGGCACAAGAACATTTAGATAAAAGTAAGATAGAGATAAAATCAATACAAGATGTTGTTAGTGAATCTGATATCATTTTTGTTCCAATTCAGACACCACATGGAAAGGAGTTCGAAGGAACTACACGAATACCAGATGAGAGAAAAGATTTTGATTATTCGCATTTGATACGGGGTATTAAAGATTTAGAAATCGAGATGTGGTATCAACAAACAAGAAAAGTTGTTATTATTATTTCTACGGTTTTACCTGGTACAATTCGTAAAGAAATTAAACCACTTATAGACCATAATCCATATTTTAAATTATGTTATAATCCATTCTTTATAGCTATGGGAACTACTATGAGAGATTTTTTACATCCTGAGTTTATATTGTTTGGTCAAGATGATGATTGGGCACTAAAAACTGCAAAGAAGTTTTACAAAACAATAACACATGCTCCTGTATTTGAAACCACAATAGAAAATGCAGAATTAATTAAAGTGTGTTACAATACTTTTATTTCTACAAAATTATCTTTTACCAATACTGTTATGGAGATGTGTCATAAATTACCAAATACTAATTGTGATGATGTTATGAATGCACTTGCACTTGGTAGTAAAAGAATACTTGCAGAATCATATTGGTCTGGTGGTATGGGTGATGGTGGTGGTTGTCATCCAAGAGATAATATAGCATTGAGTTGGTTATCTAAAGAGTTGGATTTATCTCACGACTGGTTTGATAATATAATGATGCAGCGAGAAAAACAAACTGATTGGTTGGCAAATTTAATAGAGGAAACTTCTTTTAAATATAAAGGTTGTTCTGATGGTTATCCAATTAAAATACTTGGGAAATCTTTTAAACCTGAGACCAATATTACAACAGGTAGTCCATCTATTTTATTGAAAAATATTTTAGAAGAAAGGGGACACGAGGTTGATATGTGGGATCCGTATGTTGATGATAGTGAGAATGAGTCTCAACAAGAAGCACAAATATATTTTATTGGAACTAAACATCCCGATTTTACTTTTTATGAATACAATCAAGGTTCTATTATAATTGATCCTTGGCGATATATACCCAAACAAGATAATTGTGTGATTATTCATATAGGAGATAATTTAGGTGAAATATGATATAATTTTTACAACACTTTTTTATCACAATCCCTTTATGGTAGTTCCTTGGGTAGAGTATCATAAGAAAATAGGAGTAGACCATTTTCTTTTGTATTATGATGGATTATTGGGAGATTTAAGTAAAAAATATCCAGATGTATATGAAAAAATATTGGAATATTGTGATGAAGATATTGTTACTTTAATTGAATGGGATATACACGATTCAAACTCATGGAGAAATAATTTAAATGACGAATTGAATGTAGTTGATATTGAGAATAGGTTATGGGAAAGGCATAGGTATCACCAATTCCATGATACATTGTGGAAGTATGGACACCATACTAAATGGGTTGGTAATTTTGACCTTGATGAATTTTTTATAATGGAAAAATATTGTTCTATAAAAGAGTTTTTATCTGAATATGAAAAAGAGGAAGTTTCACATCTTAGGATGAAAAACAATTGGGCTTTATTGGATGGTATGAGTTCGTTGGACTATAAAAAATTTAATATAGAAGATTTTTTAAAGTGTGATACTTATGTCCAGAAAAGTATAGATCAAAATGGCGAGATATTCAGTTTTTCAACATCAGAGGGTAAATATATTTATAATCCACGAAAGGTTATAGAATTGAGTAATCATCATGTTGAAAAATATGAAGGTGAAATTATTTATTTGGATGAATCTGAAGCTTCTTATTTACATTATAAGAGAGAATGGGATGAAAATGATGATAGTAATTTGAGAAGGGATTATATGATAAAATGGCCAACTGGACATAAAAATGTATGGGGGCACCACATTAGTGATTCAAATTATGATATAGATGAATATATTTTTGGTAAGTGGGCATTACTCAATGTAGGTGGAGATATAATAATTAATAATAGAATTAGAGATTTAATTAGAGGAAGTATAAAATGATAAAATGGATAAAATATCTGTGGTTTAAAGTAAAATCACATTATTTATATAAGAAGAAGATAAAGGCATTACGGAAAAAAGATCCATTTATTTACAAATGAAACATTTAGTAACAAGTGGTTGTAGTTTTTCTGATGCATCAAATCCACATAAATCTTGGCCATTACACTTAGAGGATTTGGTACAAGATAAATACCATTTTCGACATATTGGAGCATGTGCTCAAGGTGAAGATTATATAAGTCGTTCTGTGATATGTAAAGTTAATCAGTTATTAAAAGATTATAACTCGGATGATATTTTTGTAATAGTTGGTTGGTCAGGGTTACAAAGACGTGCCATATTAGTGAATAACGAAACTACAAAAATGCATTATAAGTTTAAAGATTGGGAAATGAGTAAGGGAGAATCTATGTATGGAAATCCCATTGGTAGTTGGCAAGATTTTGATGAGGAATATCAAAAGATACAATCAGAAGAACATAATATAATTCAGAGTATGGAACATATTATTAGAACACAAGATTTTTTACGAGTTAATAATGTTGATTATAAGTTTTTTGGATTCGGTAATCTGTTTGCAAATTTAGATGAGACAAATTTTTTAACAAAAGGTAAGGGAACAAGAATAGATAAAAAATATCCTAATACATCTTATTTATTTGATATAATGGATTGGGATAAATGGTGGTTTCATAATGAATTTGGTGGATTGGGAGAATGGGTTAATGACAATGTACCGAATGGATTTGATGGTGGGTTTGGAAACTCTGGACACCCATTGGCAAATTCACAAAGATTATTTACACAAGAGGTTGTTTTAAAATGGATAAAATAATAATAACTGCTGGATGTAGTTTTACTAATTCAGATGGTACTTGGCCATATCATATAGATGAACAAAAATATGGCTGGTCTCTTAATGTAGGAGATACGGGTGCTGGTAATTCATATATTAGTAGGTCTGTCATTTGGGAAGTAAATGACCAATTAAAACTTGGAAAGAATCCAAAGGATATTGAGGTTGTTATAATGTGGTCGGGTATAACAAGAAAAGAGTTTTTGTCTACTAAAAGAGAAAATCCAATGCACGAACTTTGGGTAGATGGACCTCACAAAAATTGGATGGGTAATTTTATCCATGATGAACATTGGCACAGACATCCAACTGAAGATTCTACTTGGATAAAAAGTAGTATTCCTTATATGAGTTGGGACAATAAAGCAGTAACTAAGTTTTTAGATTTGTATTGGAAACACTTTTATTCAGAGGAAGAAAGTTTAATAAATACATTTGAATCTATTTTAAGAACCCAATGGTATTTAGATGGTTTGGGGGTTAAGTATACAATGATGTGTTGGCAAAATATATTTAATCAATATTCTTTCAAAGTTCCAAGTGGATGGGTAAGACAAGAAGGCGATGAAATATTTGGACACGAAATATGGAATCTTGCGTGGAGAGATAATACACATTTTAAAACGGATAGATACTGGCCTGATAACGCAACTGAAAAAATATCAAAAGATACACCATTACTAAAGGACATATATCCAAACGCAACTCATTTGTGGGATATGATAGATTGGGATAAATGGTGGTTTTATGAAGATGAACAAGTAGAGTATGGTGGTTTGGCAGAATGGGTTTGTTTGAAAGCTCGTGATCCTTGGGGAAATGGTGAACACGATCCAGGTCATCCATCACCATCTTCACATAAAAAGTTTTGTGAACAAGTTATAATACCAATTTTAGAGGATAAAGTATGAAATTAATTACAACTGGATGTAGTTTTGCAGGACCTACATCACATCCACCTATTGAAGAAGAATCTTGGGGAATTCAACTGGCCAAAATACTAAATTTAGAGGAATGTGTTGAAGGTAACGGAGATGGTTGGTTAAATTTAGGACTTGGTGGGTGTTCTTTAGATTATATCAGTAGAGGTATAATTGATCAAGTTATACCTAATTTAGATAAAGATTTAGTTGTTGTTGTGGGGTGGACATCAATACAAAGGTGGGAACACTTTACAGATGAACTTGGTAAGTGTCAAGCAAATACTAACGAACCATATCATTACGGTGCACAGGCTTTTTGGAAGAGCACATTAACCTCGGACAGAGAATATAAACAACATTTGCTGAACCATACTTTATTTCAAGAACATATGAGAAAATTAAATATGATTATTACATTGGCAGGATTTTTAAAATCACACAATATAAAATATGTATTTTTTAATGCATTTGAACCATTGGATGGTTGGAAAAAAGGAACAGGATACTATGATAAATCAGAAACGGGAGAAGATTGTCCAGTACTAAATAAACTTACTGATTATGTTAGACAAAATGTTAATTTTTTAGAACAACTTCAAATAGAAATAGGTGCTAAAGAAGGATATGAAGAAAGGGTTAGAATTGGAGATTTTGATGGTGATGATAAATCATACCCATATACTAAAAAAGAATATTTTACACACGATGGTTGGCATCCAAGTCTGGTGGCACACAAAGAATGGTCTAAAATATTATATGACGCTATTATGAGTGAGAGTGTGTGTCATCTTAATAAAAAATATGGAATTAAATAATGAAAATATTAGGAATAAATGCATTAAACCATGACGCTGCTATAGCTATGATACAAGATGGTGAGGTATTATTTGCTGGTCATAGTGAGAGATATAGTGGGGTTAAAAACGATTCTGATTTAAACGCAGCACTATTAGCAGATTCGTTTAGACATGGTGGTAAACCAGATAAAGTGGTTTATTTTGAAAGACCTTGGCTCAAAAAGGCAAGACAATTAAAGGCAGGTCAATACGGAGAAGTATTTTCTCGTAAGAATACACCACAATACTATCTACGAGATTATGTTGGTAATGCAGAAATAGAGTATGTCCAACATCATCAATCTCATGCTGCAGCAGGTTATTATACAAGTCCATACGAAGAATCAGCAATCGTAGTTATAGATGCAATAGGTGAGTTTGAAACTTGCACTATTTGGTATGCTTGGGGAAGTCATTTTGAAAAACGATATAGTTTAAAGTATCCAAAATCACTTGGTCTTTGGTATTCAGCAATGACTCAACGATTAGGATTGAAACCACAAGAGGATGAATACATTCTTATGGGAATGGCTGGTTGGGGAACGGTTGATGAAGAATTAAAACAGAACATACGAAACGATTTCTTTAAAGATAGTGATAAACTAATTGATTTAAAGGATAATTTACATAGAGGTTGTTTAGGTTGGAATCCTGAATACTACAAAGATGATGATAGTGAACAATGGAAATTTGATATAGCAGCAAATGTCCAAGCAATTTGTGAAGAAGAAATCGTAAAGGTATTTGAACTAACAAAACAATTAGTTCCTGAAACGGATAATTGTGTTTATATGGGTGGAGTGGCACTAAATTGTGTAGCCAACTCAATTATAGCCCGTGACCATTATCCTAATTTATGGATACTACCAAACCCAGGTGATGCGGGAAGTTCACTCGGTTGTGCAGCATATGTATTCGGTGAACATATTAATTGGACTTCACCATTTACAGGTTATGATATTAAAGGTCGTTATCCAAGAAGGAAAGTATTAAACGAGTTACTTGAAGGTAACATCGTTGGTGTGGCAAACGGAAGGGCAGAGTTCGGTCCAAGAGCACTTGGTAATCGTTCTCTACTGGCAGATCCAAGAGGACATAAAATAAAGGATAGAGTAAATGAGATAAAACATAGACAAAAGTTTCGTCCATTTGCTCCATCCGTCCTTGAGGAATATGCACACGAGGTATTTGATATGCCAGTTAAGAAGAGTCAGTTTATGCAGTTTACGGCACCTTGTAAGTTTCCTGATAAGTATCCTGCAATATGTCATGTTGAT
>Ga0208790_1000020_pt1 | contig 107872 bp, 136 predicted proteins | sample 10_taG_FD_184083 | JGI IMG/M metagenome (GOLD analysis project Ga0208790, IMG submission 184083) | Marine viral communities from the Subarctic Pacific Ocean - 10_ETSP_OMZ_AT15264 metaG (SPAdes) (version 2) | ecosystem: Environmental > Aquatic > Marine > Oceanic | place: Pacific Ocean... | reverse complement strand
TTCTGGTGCGAGACATTACTCCTCTCCTTTTTGATTTCCTCTATTGGTGGATGGAGGTTCCTTCGCCGTGCGGCGTCGGGGATTTTTTCAGTTACGCTGTAATCTCCACAAGGATAGACTGCAATTCGGTAATCAACTGGTGTGCGCCGACAGCGGTTAGCCGCCACATTACGTCTGCGCCCTTGTTGACTTCCATTGTTAGCATGACTTCGACGGACGCATCAATATCACGGTACGCCCTGATGTTGCATGGAATTGACCGGCCTTCCATGCCCTGCAACTCGAATGCTCCAGCGTCATGGTCCTTACTGAGAACTTGAATCTTAGCACCGATAGATGGCACTTCCTGCTTAGCCCGCTTAAGTAGCTCTTCAAGAATCGCGTTCCTGCGAAGAACCGAAGCCATGCTCATACCAGTACCAGGAACAAAGTCTGCTGCTGCTGGCTCAAGGTCATTGAATAGCTGTGTCAAATCTTCCGTAGACATTTCGCTGAAATTATCGTTCTCTACCGAGAACTGATGTCCACAGCTAGAACAATGTACGTCACCGACGTGGTTTCTCGAAATTCGAGTACTAGCTTGACAACGGCTGCAGCGAATGGTGTAAGTACTCATTTGCGGTTCCTCTTACTTCGCATGTCACGAAGACGCTTCCTATGCTGCTTCCTGTTTTCACCAGGCCGACGTTCCAGCTCTGCAAGGAGCGCCTGTTGGAGCTCGTCAGGAGAATCGAATCGTCGGGCATCCGACGGAGGGGTTCCAAAAACGGCTTCTCGACCGGTTGCTTGGGCCTTCATCTCAAGGTCTTTGCGAAGGTCGTTGTCTTCGATTGCTGTGTCAAACATGTAGACTCGCTTGTCATCCATTGATGATTTCCTCCAGGAAAGACGCAGCAGCGGTGTGCTTAAGCAGCTCTAGTGACAACAGGTTCTCGACGTCTTTGAGCTGCATCACGACAACTTCAGAACCAAGAGGAATGTTACCCACCTGGTCGTCAGTTGAGTAGACCGTGACGTATGCTGGCACCGTGTCGTCAGACATGCTACCGCCGTCCATCGTTCCTCTGATGACTTGTCCTCTGGCCATATTATGCACTCCTTGCATGATGGAAGGATAGTAACCCTCATAGCTTAGGCGGAGGGTGTTCGTAGGTTCGTTGGGGTGCGGTGTGACGGCACGAGGATTGAGAGGGTCGATGGTCCGAAATGGAAAAGTGAGTTTGAAATAGATTTTTTTCTTTTTAATTAATTAGAAAACCAGTTTGGAAAACATCATGAAAATATTTTTTGGGTAGCATGGGTGAGGCCCCAGAGGGGGTATCCGAGCGATGGACGCCCCGGCGGTCATCTTCTTTGAAAGCTCTATATGTATTGGGCATTGGCCACCTTTAGGGTGGCCCCTCCCTTAGAGCTATCGGTTACTAACCGAACCGTCCTCTTGTATCGGACGGTTAGCTAACCGATGGTTCTAATGGAGGTAAAGAAGATGTTGTGTCTTATGTCCATGTTGGTCCTGTTGGTCGGTCTCTATCTCTCTTACCGGTCTACCCGGTATTGGGTAGGTTGGTAAGGTGAGAGGCTTCCTTATCACCGTTACTGCTATTGGGCTAGTCACCTTGGCTAGCCTTCTAGCTTCCACTTCCTTTAGACTTATTGGTTGGTTCTTTAATCTAACCAATAGCTATCACCATACTAGGCACCTAACCCGTAAGCAACGTGAGTATACCGATAGGGTATACGCAGCTAACGCTATTTATTGGAACTAACCTAGTAGATAGCTACCGGATGGATTACCGGTATCAGTACCTAACCACCAAACGGTTAGGTACTGATAGGGGTAATCCAACCCCAATAGAGAATGAGGTAAATATGTCCACCGATATCGTTAAGGCCGTCGCTTCTAAGCTTACTCTCGCTGGAATCAACGATTACCTTAACCGTAAGTACGGTAAGGAAGCCCCTAACCTGGAAACGGGTACGGCTATTATCCTTTCCACCTTGGAAACCAAGGAACACACCGTCGCAGTATTCTGGGATATCCTGCTGGGTAAGGGTACTACCGAGGATATTCAGTCTATCCTGGATACCATCGACCCGGAAGGGTCTACTAAGACGGCTTCTCACCACCTGTGTCGATTCCGTAACCCGGATAAGTACCGTCCGAAGTACTCTACTCATTACCCGGTAACCTCCGGACGGGGTGGCCGAATGAACCTGGATATCCCTACCACCGGAAAGATGGCAGACGCTATCTCTAGTTTCTTCGGAAAGTAAACCAGATTGGTTATCTGGTGGGGCCTTAGGGCCCCAAATAGCCCTTGGATTAGTCATATGATTAATCCAAGGGCTATTTGGGTTTCTAAACCAACCCAAATTGGAGGTAAATATGTGGAGTGTCGCCCAAATTGACCATATCGACCCCAACGAACGTGTACTTATTGCGTACTATAATGGGGAGATTGTAATGGAGTATATAACCCCACTTTTGGAGGATTGGTATCATCCGGAGGATTGGCTAACCTATATCGTCCAAATGGAGGTAACAGCCGTACTCGATAAAATTTGGTTTGACCAATTGGCGGCATAATGCCTCAATTGCCTAAACCAGAATATATAGGGGCTTTCCACGGCCAAACCAGAACCCTAACTTATCGGGTAAAGACTGGTAAACGGTTCCCGTGGAAAGCCCCTAGTGGGCAAACGGTATGGATTCCAATTAAAGAATCTAGAATATCTCTAGAATGGACATGGGATGCTAACGACCGTAAATGGCTAACTGATATCGAATGGAAAAGGAAATATCCAGCCCCAAACGCTGGTAAATTCCAAGTTTCCAAACATTCGGATTTGCACAAACGACTAGCAGAAAGGCAACGTCAGCAAAACCGAAACCTGATTAAAAACCAAAAGAAATAACCCCGGATTAGCCCTTTGGCTATTTACCGGGGTTATTTCGTTTATAGCCCCTGTTTTCGACCAACCCGTGATAAAGTGTGTACCTATGGTTTCCACCGTCGAGTATGACCCCGAAAGGGGTCTAGAAAATGCCCAGAATGGCGCATCCTCTATAGGGTGGGGCCCGTCCGACGTTTGGAAGGTGCACCGTAAAGGGGCCAAAATCCGTCAAATCAACCCCGCCGCTAAATTAGCAAATAAAGCTGGGGTAACAACGGAATTCGATAAGAAAAACCAAATAATCCGTTTCTGGTATAAGAAACGGATTATTGGCCAAATTGATAAAGAAACCTGGCTAGCCAGCCAACAAACCGAAGAGGTAACCAAATGACCAAGCTCGACCGACTGACCTTCCGAAAGCTCGCCGAGGACAACCTCGAGCGACTGAACACCAAGGCTGAACGCAAGGCCTTCCTGCTCGGCCTGAGTCTGGGAGCTCGTGAGCTCAATGATGATGAGCGCGAGAGAACAGCCAATGACCTGTGCAGCCTGTATGGTATCGATAAGGCTGATCTCACGGATGACCAGCCCAACCACAATGGCAAGATGAAGGTCAATGTGGGAGCTCACTCGGCCGATGTGGCCAACTTCTTCAACAACTAGTCTGAGGTAACCAACATGATCGACACCATCAAAAATGTTCTGACCATCGGCCTTCTGCTCGTCAAGTTCATGGTCGCCTGCCTGATGCTCCTGGCTGGCATGGTCAGTGTGACCTTCGCGCTCATCAACCTGTTTGTCTCGGCCTGGCGACAGTTCAGGGGGTCCAAGTGAGCAAGCTGCTTCATGTCGTCAAGTACGAACGAATCGAGTCTGACACGGTTCGCCTGCATCTCTCGGATGGTGAAGTGCACGACGCGCCGATTCGAGGTGATGATGTCGACCGCTACCCGGACTACTTCGAAGATGAGGCCTTCTCGGCTGCCCTCGACCTGGCTGAAGAGCAAGGTTACAACGCTTTGATCGAACCGGACGGGACGTACTGGGAACACTCTGACCATTCCGGTCATGAGGGTCCGTCCACACCTTCGTGGCAACCTACTATTGATAATAAGTCTAGTCTCTAAACTAGTCTAGAGAGGTAACTCAAATGACACAAAACAGAGCATTTCATCACAAGACCGACATCAACGTTCGCGGCTCCTGGCTGATCGGCCTGGAGGTCGAAGTGAACGGAGCGACCGCCGCGGGTGTTACCTGGTACCAACTGAGGGTTACGAAGTGCGAATCGCACCCACACCTGGTTGGCAAGCTGATCGACTGTGTCGAAGTCGACATCATCGATGATGAGTCGTTCGTCTCCTACGTCGCTGAGGTTGAGTGGGATGATGGTTTCATCTCCAACACCAGTGACGAGACGCTCGGATACAGAGCCGAGGGACCACGCGATGGATCGGGCACTCCGATGGGTGGAGAGCTCGTGCCTGAGCTGAATGGTCTCCACGTTGGCATCAAGGAGTTCGACTACGCGGACTACGCGATCCACTCGCTCAAGCATGTCGACGAGGCCCTGTCCTGCCTGAAGGCCGCCGAGGACGTCCAGTCTGACGACGACCCGATCGAAGGGCCAGGCTCAACTGAGTGGGAGATGCTTCGAGAATTCCTCGAGGTGTACCAGGGTAACCTGACCAAGGTGCTCGTGGACCCTGGGTGCCTTGAGGACGACGACCCGATCTGGATTGATGATGAGGTCCACGTGGTCATTCACCGCAACAAGCGGATGATCATCACCGAAGTCATGGTCCATCCTGACCCTGGCTGCAAGAGGGTGTTCGATCTCTGTGGGTACACGAAGGAAGACCGTGAGGTCTATGTGTACAACACGGAGATGTACGTTTTGCTTCATGGAAATGATGGCGAACGGCTGTCGTGCATCACCGGTGATGATGTGGACGTGCGTCCTCTGTAGAAAAAGCACGACAAGTTTGTACACAGCTTCGAAAAGTGTGTTACACTACCGTAGGAGGTAAACATGGACAACACTGAGTTTTCTGGTAAGAAGGTCTTGATTCTCGTCCGCGGGCTCTCGGGCGTCGGTAAGACGACCGTGGCCGGGATGCTCGGTCACGAAATGGTCGAGGCCGACATGTACTTCGTCGACCGCGATACTGGCGAGTACAACTTCGACCCGAAGAAGCTGCCCGAGGCGCACGCCTGGTGCCTTGGTAAGACCCGTCAGGCGCTTGTTAGTCATGGCAAGGCGATCGTCTCGAACACCTTCACCCAGCGTTGGGAGATGCAGCCCTATCTGGAGCTCGCCGAAGAGCTCGGTGCTCGGGTGCACGTCCTCGACATGTTCGACGGTGGACTGTCCAACGAAGAGCTGGCCGCCAGGAACGCGCACGGTGTGCCGGTGGAGGCCATCGCTCGGATGCGGGACCGGTACGAGCACGACTGGGTTGGTGGTGACACCCGCCCGCCGTGGGAGCGCAAGTAGAACTCTTTCAAGGAGGAACAGACCAATGTTCTGGCAAGCCATCCTGTCTGTTGAGCGCGGTGTCAAACTCAGTCTCACGATGATCTTCTCAGCCGAAGAGGCTGCGGGCATTCAGGCTGATGTTGAGCGGTGTTACTACACAAAGCTCGAACGCATTCGTGCTGACTGTTCGACGTACGAAGCCACCATCCCAAACGGTGTGGTTCGATTTGTCAAGCACGGTGACGGTGTGTGGTACATTACCGTGATGCACGGTTCATTCGAATAGATTTTCGAAAAAACTCTGGTAGCGTAGCTCGTACGGGTTATACTATCATAGGAGGTAAACATGACTCACCCAGTTGAAAACGCATTCATCGCCCTCGGTTTTTACTACTGCATCGAGCTGACCGTTGAGTTCGATCTTGCTGAGGACGAAAAGGGCCGCGTTGTCGGAATGCGTGTCCACTGGCCGCGAGACGAGCATAACCTTGCTCTGGCCGTGGCTGGTGTGGGTGAGGCATTCGACTTCGAGTCCTGTCACCACGAGCGATACGCCAAGGTTATTCCGCATGGCAACCTGCACAGTAACGTCGATGTTTGTGGGGTGCCCACCACGGTGCACTTTGTGGTGTCGCAGTGATTGATGTCATCATCACCGACGCTCTTTCTCGCGAGAGTCAGAGCCGTCGGGTGCTCCACATGTACCGTGCGAAGCTCAAGCATCCTCAGCTGAGGCCTGACGCGTTGATGTTCGCGATGTGCGTGGTGGGGTGGCCCGAAGAGGTGCCGGCCTGGCGTCCGCCGCACAATCGGAGGGCGCGCCGAGGCAAGGCGTAATTGTGTTGAGTGCGAAATTGGACTGTGGAGAGTGCGAAAAACGATGCGCGAGGTTGGGGCATGGTTGATCGAGGGCCGCACGACAAGTCGCAAAATCGCCCGCGCGCCTACCTTATGAACCTCATTAATAGACCGCCTGGTTTAATACAACGAGAACTCACCTCGTAGACCAAAAAGTGTCCACGAAGCCCATCCGAATTCATAAAAAGACCAGCCAGTCTACCAATCGACCCCACTCGACCACTCACGAATACCAACGAATCTACCCAGTCGTAGGCCAAAACTTGTCCACAAGATAGCATAATTAAACTGATTAGTCTAATCAAAAGAGGTAAACCATGTTCGACGAATTCATCGCCAACCAAATCGACTCCACTCAAAAGGCTCTCGAAGCCAAGCGAAAGGCTGCTCTAGAGTCCCTTACGGACGACGAAAAGTCTGTCCACCAGGCTGTCGCTAGGGCACTCCATGATATCGAATTGGTCTCCACGTTCGAAGAGTCGATAAGCCGAGTCCATATCAAGGTAGGCCCACGCGATGGCCGAGAGGCTGCGACGTTCAGTGACAACTTCGAACGCCGTGGAGTAGTGGTTATTCACTACCGCGACACCGACGAATGGAAGTGGCAGCACTTCTACGGTGATTTCGAGTACGACGTCGTCAATGTTGATGATGCCAAAAAGATCGCCCGACACCGGATTATCGAGGGTGATTTCTAAACCACAACGGCAAGGGTTGGGGTTTAGGTGTTCCACACGGCCGAAACTGGCCCAGAATGCTGATATTAACAACTCTGCCGTCTGTGGCGCCAACCTCATACACACGCGGACGGCTAGACAGCCCCAACCAGCTCTTTCTCTTTCTCTTGCTCTTTCTCGAGACAAGGTCAGAAAGTATCACTTCAGACTACGACTTCTGTAACAGTATTCAACCTTATATATCTGATACCTGTTCTGATACTGTTCTCGAGGTCAATTACATAATACTGTTACTGTATTCTATATCAGACATCTGATCAGATTTAACTTAAATACTCTGAGTGATTAAATAAGAGAGACCAAGAGAAAGAGAAAAAGCTTGCTGGGGCTGTCTAGCCGTCCGCGTGTGTATGGTACAGGTAACAACCCATTAGTCGAACAGCAGACAACCTGTTAGCAGACAACTTGCCAGACGAACCTACGGCCCGTGCTTCTCTTACAGCTCACCCAGCAAACCCTCTTGCTTTACTTAAGAAAAACACTCAGCAAACCTCCTGCTTTTTACCAGTCCATTTCTGAGCCCTGCGAAACTTCCAACCCCCAACCTACCCCACCCCAACCCCCTAAAATGGCCAGATCACCCCAATCTGGCCACCAATGGACCAATCTGACCCCTGGGCTACACCCCAACCAACCACCAATTGGAGAAATGATGGAAGTGCACGACCCACTGCTCGCTTTGAAGGACCTACGACGTGTCCTGGCTTCTGCTCTAGCTCTGACCGACGTGCTTATCACCACCAACAACATGGCGTCCACGGTAACAGTCATCGACTGTGCCGATAGGGCTGACGGAATTACGGCCCTAAGAAACTATCATCACTTTAGCTTGGAAGAAGCGTGTGACTTTCTAGACCACCTACCCGGACAACTGAGAAATGTCAAGAAGGATACATTCAGTTCCAGAAGGCTCGAAAAAGCTAGTCTCGTCCTGTCTTGGGGTGATGACGGGCTGCTCGCAAAGAAGGTATAACTCTTTAAACAGAAAGGAAATGTCATGCGCAGTATCACAACTTTGCTAGTATTCGCAGCCTGTTCCAGCGACTACCAGTTGGACATCAGTGCCACGCTTGATTCTTGCGAAAATCAACGTCATCTCGCGTTCGAAGCACTCCCTCCAACCGGAGACTGCGCGTACAGCATCGCGGCAGATGCTAACCTGCAGATTGATTCACACAATCAACCATACGACGCGTACGAAGACGACATCAACGCCCTCCTCACTACATGGCACATGCTCCTGGTAGCAGACCAAGACTACTACGGTGACAGCCTGGTTGAGTTCGACGAAGTTGAAGTCTCACCTGAGTATGACCCAGGCGCAACACACAAAGCAGCCATCTACTACTCCGGCCGACGTGTGGTGTTTCGCTCACCAAGATACTCATCTCCTGAGCAGTTGAGTGTCGCAACTGTCCATGAGGCAGCTCACGCGAAGGCACCATGGAGGTCTCGGCACATCAAGTGCCCGGAAGGCCACCCCTCAGCCGGTGAATACGTCTGTGACGATGGTACGCCTGAGGATGCCTATCTGGCAGCACAACGATTCCTGCTCATCGAGCAAAACATGACTCCAGATGAGTCCCCCTACGATTCTACGATGATGGATCTTATTTATGAGAGTGTTACAGGAAGACTTGTAGTCACAGACTAAAAGGACATGTAAATGACAAAGTGCTCCACGCTAAAACCAGAAACGGGCAATGACATGGTGGACGCCTTGGTACATGCTGTGTGGGGAATCATCTGGGTGAGCGTATGTGACCCGGTTGATGTATACTGTGAGTTGAAAATGCAAGCAACGTTCCACCTCTACCCATCTCCGAACGGAGACTCCATCTGCATCGACCCAGACGACGAGAACTGGAACGAGTGCTACCTCAACAACCTGCCAGGCGAACTCAAGCGCCTGGCAGAAGCGAAGTGTGAACCTCCACCTGACCTGTTACCAGAAAGCTACTTGTTCTTCGAAGGCAGCGTCATCAAGTATGATTACATCAATGAAAGGTGGCACAACTAGAAATGCCAGACATCTTCATCTGTCAAATCCGCGCCGACACCCTCGGCATGGTTCCATGCAAACGGTGTGGTCAACTGTCATACACCCGCCACGACAACTTCTGCGACAGAACTCCAGAAGAAATCGAAGAGGACGAAGAAGAGGCGCGGAACACCAACCGTCCAGACGCTGACTACTGGCAGGTCGAGGCGATGCTGAACCTGCCTGAGTCAATCGTTGACTTCATCGACCCATCTGTCATAGAGAAACTACCGCTCGAGTTCTGCCAAGAAGGCAAGAGACCATCGGTAGTCTACTCAGAAGAGTACAAGGACGCAACACACCTGATGCTGACTCACGCTATGCTATCAGGTAACGTAGAAGCGGTACACAGGATTGAAAACCTCTCAGGTTGGGATGACTGATGCTCCACAAGCCACTCACAGCTAGTCAAGAGGACATGCAGAATGCCCTCTACACAGCCATCCCCGGCGTTAAGCTCAAGCTCATCGAGCAAACAGCCCGCGGCACTGTGTGCCTAAAAGCGTCTCACAACGATGTCCATACGACTATTTATATTGGTACAACTGGGCGTGTCACCTGGGGACGACACTCCTGGATTACACCAGGTGACCTCATCAAAGAGCTGAAGGCACACTTCCTTCAGGAAAAGACCGCTTACCAAGTGCTTGAGCCACAACTCAACACGATGGAAGATCTCGGTTTAGCATTCAGCGACATTACGAAGCAATCGGCGAAAGGCACCTTACACTTCAAGATGCACGAAACCCGTGTGTTTATCGGTAAACATGGCCACCTGTCATGCGAGACACAAAACCTAGGTATTTTGAGGAACGAAGACGCGTTCAACTACTTGAAAGAGGTACAGTCATGAATAGAAAAAACCTAGAGTTGTGTGTTAGCAATGGCATCGCGCTACTAGACGCAAAGCGACCTGGTTGGCACCATGAAATCGACCTAGACGTGCTTGATATGACAACGTGTACACGCTGTGTTCTAGGCCAGCTGTATCAAGACTTCATCAAAGGAACAATAGAGCTCAACATCGAATTTGAAGAGCACGGATATGGATTCAACGTGTTCTTCTCAGAAGACTTTGACACGCTAGGTGCAATTTGGGCAGACAACATCAGAAAGAGGCAAGCACAATGACCGGAGTCATTCACATTGAGAAGCATGACTGCAAAGTCAGTCTAGCAACTGTTGATACGTACTGTGGCATGACACTTCGTATTGATTATGAAGGCGTTACCTCACCAGAAGGTCACGACTTCGTCGCACCATCCTGGCTAAACGAAGACAGGCCACTTTCTACCATCACCTGTCCGAAGTGCCGCGAGCTTGTTAGTGACAAGAAGAATTTCAACTTGACGGACGCCCAGAAAGCCACTCTGCAGATGATGCAAGAACGCCTAGCTGGAGCAACACTCGACTACTACGGCCCGGGTTCTGCACACTCTCCACGAGTTTGTCGACTTGGATGCTTACGAGGAGTACTTGAAATGAACAATTACATGATGAACTTCCCATACGGCGCCAAGGTGTTTGATGACACCACTATGGAAGGCTCCGGCGGAGGTCTGCTTGTCAATGGCGAGTTGACTAACGACAAGACCTTGTACGACATGTACTACGAGCTCTGTAATGCGTCAGAGGTTCCATCTGAACACCCAGGATTCCATGAGTTTCTGTACAACCTGGGGTTCACACACTACCGGGCGTTTAAGGACTACGATGTTGTCCCTGTTACATTCATGATCATCTGGCTCGACCCTGACTGGTCCTGGTGCTGGGAAGGCAAGAAGGCCGTGTTTTATGGTCCAATCCTGCCCGATGACCAGTACGGCAAGTTTGGTCGTGGTTCATTCGCTCCACTAGGCTGCATGACAGATGATGCAGCAAAGAACGCTCTAATCCAGAAGGGTCTGAAGGGTCAACTGCGAGACACTGACGATGGTATCATTGAGATTGAGGTCACGCACAAGTGACCACTACACGCTGGATACTCCGTTGCTCTGACAACAGGCAGTTCTTCATTGGCGGGTCACGGTATCGGATGTACGTATCACGGTTCAGTGCAGCTCGTGTATTCTCTAGTCCAACAGCAGCCAAGACTGCTGCTAAGTGGATTGACAGAAAGCTACCGAAGAAAGACAGGTTCTTTCTTGGCAAAACCTGGGAAGTTGTTCCTGTTCAAGTACGACTAGAATCTCAACTCTGAAAGAGGTAAAACAATGCTAGACCCCAATGACATTCGTTGGTTCCTAAAGTCAGGCCAGATGAACCCTGACCACATCTGCTGTGAGACGCACGCTAAGATGTTCGAGGCGGTTAGATTCATGGTTCGGTCCAACGCGGATGTACTCCGATACGGAGTCAAGAACCCTCAGCTACTCGTAGACGTCTTGGTCAAGTGTGTTAATGACGCGCTTCCTGTCACATTCGATACAGAACAGTGCATCAATGAAGCTGGCAAGGTCGGACTAGCAATCTACACTCCTCAGCTAGGATGTCTGCCGTACCAAGCCTGTACAAAGCCTGCACTCGAACAACTTGAGAAGGGATGCCCACACGGCTTGTACGAAAGCATCATTCAAGTCTTTGAGCCGATGGGTTCATCGATCTACTCCGGCTTTACCATGCAGCAACCACCACACGTTACAGTCAACTGCACAAGGTTCATGCTCAAAGACGGATCAGCCATCGACGAGGCAGATCTAGTACGAAAGACTATGCACCCAGAAGCGGTGGTATTCTGTGAAGCACAACTGTACATGGCCCTGGCGGGAGAGGTAGCTGAGATGTACGAAGAGGCTCACAAAATGATTACCATGCAAGCTTCTTTGCAGATGGTCAACACAGCAGGAGATGCGTGATGAATCAACATAAGCCCCTTGGACTAAAGGTCACTCGAAAGGTCAAGACACACGAAAACGTAGAACTAACCGTACCAAACGAAGTCATGATTGCTGCGCTTCAGCATCTAGGAATTAGCATTCCAAATGATGCAAAACTGGTCATGAAGGTTCCTAGTGGCGGAGACTACTCTGGAACTGAGATCAGCGAGACTGTTACAGCCAGGTGGACAGAAGTTAGTGACGAGCTAATCGAAAAGGAGCTGTTCTAATGACTAGTACAGAACTTCGAGACCGCAACCTCACCATCTGGCACAATAGTCGCGTGGCTGCTAGTACCAGGCGTACTCACTACCGTGACTTCTACAACAACGTCACAAAAGACTTGGTCGGTCTGTTTCATGTCACTCGTCCCGTTGACGATGATGGGACAGTGGAAACGCTAGTAACTCAGTTCAAGCATCCACGTGAGCACGACCTGGGCCTTACTAGCAAACTGTTCCGAGCACAGCCCAATCGTTTCAGCATCGATGGCGAAGGTTCGATGTTTAGCCAGCCAGGGTACGTTGTTCCGTCTGAACGGCGTTGGAACGGCTGGGCTAACCCGTATTTCGAACGCAAGGAAGTTCAGGCCATCATCGACGAAGTTACCGAAAGTGATAAGGAATTCGGTGAAACCAGTTACGAGTTTGAATGGTTTCACGATGACCTCATCATCAAAGACCACAACAGCCTCTCTGTGGAAGTTTGTTGTTTCGTCAACCTACTCGTACCAAGTAAGACACTCAATCATGAGTGGAACAACAAAGTAGTGACAGTAATGCAATTGTTCAGCCAGAACTGGTGCTGGTCTGAGGAGGATGAGTAATGGACCAACTCAAAGCTGCACTCAGCACTGCTGGGTTTACCGCTACCCCAGAGCCTATCGAATTCGACGTTAAGATTCGTATCGTCTACTCAAAGCTCATGTACAAGGGTGAAGAGTTCGACGCTCAAGAGAGTGAAGGCTCCGGCTGGATGGCTCTCTACATGGCTGAGTACCTCTGGTGCGAAATCGCTAAGAAGACTCTGTCGTTTGGCGTCAAGTCTACCCATGACTACGGTTGGAATGATGGGTCTCTGTACAAGACCGTTCGAACCAAGCGCGGAATGGACGAAACTGTTGCCGAGCGCACAGAAGAGGTCCGCCGACTCATGCACAACGTCAAGCACGTGTGTATGAATGACTTCTTGGATGAGGCTGTTGCCCATGTTAAGAAGCGTGGAAAGGGTCCTGTGAAAGATGAGTCTCAGCGCATCTTGAGGGCGTTGATTCGTCGATGGGCAATGGATATTGACTTCCAGTCTATGGAGTAAATGAATGAAGAATAGCGCAATCGTCGAGCACAAGACTTCTGTGAAACTTTCGGGCAACCTAGTCGACAAAACTTTGATCGAGCTTGCCAGTAGCGTGTCTGACGTACACATCGATCCTGATAAGTGTACTGTCACATTCGTGTACGAACCTTCGTCTAGTTTAGTTGACCACGTGTTGATCGAGCAGACTATTCGTGAAAAACTAGACTAATCTCTAGCCCCTACGAACCACTCCAAAAGTTGGACCTGAGGAAACTACCAGCCCAACCCTTTCGTAGGCCCTAGAAATCCACTCAGCCCAAAACTAGGGGTATTCGACCACCCCAACTTGGGCCCACTTCTGGAGACTGGCCACCCACAACCTCCCGGTAATTTTACCTCGCTGGTCTGATGGTTGTGGGTGGACCATGTCTCTCTGTCTTAGAGAAAGGAACCACAATGCAACGCTACCACATCGACACTGAGAAAGAAAACTGCATCCTCAAAGTTGACGCCATTTTTGTCAAAGACATTACGTCAGACTGCCAGGGTGAAGCCTGGAGGTGGTCCTTCGATGAAGATGCCTCAAAAGCTTATAGAGTCATGATACAAACCATCTATGTGGTTGGTGGTACTCCTGGTACGCCTGAAGGTGACACCGTGTTGGACTCTGTGTTCAGCCACAAGCGGGAACTTGACGTCATGCTCATTAACCAACAGTGGTACATCATCTCCCATACAGGTGATTTTGGTATCAAGATTTCTGTCACGGATATCCCATGAGTGTAGTCGAACAATGGACGAAGTTCTTCAATGTCTAAACAACGTTGGAGTAGATACAGAGTGTGGTGCCTGCGCAGAAGTTGTGTTTACAGGTTCAACTGACAAGGAACACACCTGCAAAACGCCACTATCTCGAGAAGAGAGAAAAGCTCAAAAAGAACTCATCGAAGATGATGAGACTTTCATGAAGCTACTTAGAGCGACATTGAACGGCTCAGCAGTAGCAATGATTCAAATCAGAAATGACCGAGAAGCTCGTAGTCTTCTCGCAAAGAGGTAGAACCCATAATGGAAGACTTGTACGAAATCACGCTCACAGTCGAGATGAGTGTCGTTGTTGATGCTCGCGGTGCAACAAAAGACCAAGCTGTCGAAAAGGCCAAGAAAGCAATCCAAGAACGCCTTCTTCTCAACATCACAGACCTCCACCTGGTGAACGTTGAGTCTATGGACACAACAGGCCCAGAGGTGGCGTTGGACGATGTCTGCTTCGTGGAAGAGTGATGAGCAAGAAAATCCTACAGTTTGCTAATGACGTCATCATGGCAGACGTCACAAAGGCCAAGCTCGTAGCGGATGGAAGCACTCTCAAATTGAAGTGCCGAGCGCTTAGCACAAGCTTTCTGCTCCGGTTCCCGCAAATTGGTGCCATGCGTACACTCGATAAAATGCAGATCTACACATTTTCTCGCAAGTGTAATGGGAAAATTGCGCACATCATGCTCTGGAAATACCCGTATAAAGGTACCGTAACATACGGAGTTGGTATCCACCATGGCGGCCGACGGTACAACGTTAGATCTAGAGCAGAAGGTTCTATGCCAGAATTGCTCTGGGATACAGTTCACTTTCATAACGCAGAAGAGAGGTAAATCATGCCTAAGCCAGAAAAGCATATCACCGCGGCTGTCACACTTCCGGACAAAGTAATCCGTAGTATCACTGTGCACGAGGATGAAATTGGGTACTACGCTACGTATGGGAAGCCATCAATCAAGGATAATACCCAGTACTCACCAGACCCGCTTGCGCCACTCATCATGGCTATCTTCGACATGTACGACGAGTTCAGTGAGGTCGAAGACATCGGCACGATGTACATCGGTAGTGTCCATGGGCCGGTTACAGTAACCGACGAGATCGACGGCCAGTTGCCGCTACTCAACATCGGAAATCGTGCTGGTTTCACCATGACACCGAGTGAGATGGAGCGTATGGCCATGATGCTTTGGCACTCTGCACAGCAGATTCGTGTCGACCGCGCTTCTCCCCAACCAGCCAAGGATGGATGGTACGAGGCGATTAGTGGCGTTTACTTCGTCAACGTGAAAGAAAAGTCCGCGCGTAGTATCAATGAGATGTGTGACATGCGCACTCTCACATGGAAGCCTACGTCTACTGATGATCCTAACCCTCGGGCAGTAGACTGTCTGGAAGGCTACTCAGATGGTGTCATCGCCTGGTATGTAGCCAACTGTTGGCTTGAGCCTGAGTTGAGTCGTGACATGGTAATCGACTCTATCTCAGAAGGATTCGGGAGTGTTAATAGCATGTCACGAGATGATCTCGTCCGTGAGGCTATGTGTCTTAACGGATCGCCTTTGGACACTAGAAGGCGACTGGAAGACTCTTTGCGTGACTGGAAGGGCATTGGATTTTCTACCCCACCGACGGAGAAGAAGTAATGTACGCCGAGCTTAAGACTGAGAACAACGGGAATATCACGACAACTGTAAATGGCGAAGACTGTACTGTTGTCCATGACAATGTTGATCCAACATATGCCAAGCTCGAGCTCCAGCTCGGAATGGCTGATGTCTCCATCGGTTTCGAAGAAGGCAAGGTAACGGTCTCTGTCAACGGCAAATGCCATTACAAGGTTGAATACCCCAGGAGCTTCTGATGTTCTACAACTACACGAACGAACGCGTTGTCTGTCATTACCTCCATCCTGATTCTGACTGGGATAGGATCAATTATGAGACTCGTGTGAAGGAGTTCTTGCCGAAGCGGTGCACTCTTGGTACCCCGTACTTCCACATCGAATTGAAGCTTCAGTCTTTTACGAAAGATGTTGCATCCATGACTGTGGAGGAGTGTATCGACGAAGACTTGGTTGGTCAAACTCTATGGTTTACTGTTACCAGTAATGAAAAGTGGGGATACCGTCTTCGCTATAGCGGTGAGGAAGATGACCTTACGGGAATGACTGTAGACTTGACTATGGCTGCTGTAGCTCGTCGAGGAGCACCAGTCCGTGAGTACCAGCCCCGTAGTGCCAAGTGTCCATTCGTAGTTGGTGATGTAGTTGTACTAGGTGGCCGAGCCTCTTATGATGCCCCAGTACCGTGGGCATTCGCCAGTTATGTAAAGGGCGCCTACGACCATCATGGAGAGCTACGGATCGTGGTCTATTGGGTTGAACGAGGTCATGACTACAATTGGTATCCTGAGAGCAACCAGCTTGGTGACGGCTACAGTCATGAGTGTGAACTCATTAGGCACGAGAAGGATGGGTGTGATGTTATCATTGTTGATAACAAGCTGATTCGTTCTAAGGCCGAGATCGAACCAGAATCATCTGGACCATGGGGCTACGTAGAAAACATTACGTACCTCATCAACGGAGACTTCTACGACACAGAAGCTCCTGGAGGTAAGAGCATCCCTTCTCGAGTCTACAGGGAATTCGATGAGTCAGCGTAATGGCTGGCGTCGAGACGACTAAGGCATCCAGGAGATACATGCGGAGCTGGTGACCGCCGAGCTTTGTAGGCTCATGGATAGTCAAGATGTGTTCCACCAACTGGTTGTGTGCCTGCAACCTTTGTGCTCGTGACGTAAGGGGTAGAGGCCTAACGGACGGCTTCCGTCACTTGAGCAGCTCACTGAAAGACTGGTGGGTTCGATTCCCATTATCTCCGTTTTTAACAAAAAGAGGAAAACAATGCTGTGTTGGCTAAGTTCAATGGAAGACGCTGCAGAATCTGCTTATTTTGATGCGCGGGAAGGCCTTGAGCCTGGTTACTGGCGCTGTGAGTGTGACAACGTCACAACAGACGATGATATGCATCAAGTGAGCTCCAATCCGTTTTCATCACCAGTGTGTGGAGACTGCTTCGAACAGTTTCTTAAGGAGCACAAAGATGAAGAATGACAAAGCTTATGTCATCATCCGCGACGATGGATTCTTGAATGTTCGCAGAACCGCCAAACGACAGTATGGAGAACTCCGTGAGTTTGTGCGTTACAGTATCGTAGACAATTTGTGCAACGCCACACTGTTCAACGCCAGAAAGAACGCCGCTCAACACACTGTAGACAAAGACAAAATCAAGCCAGTGAGGGTAGAAGCATGAGTAAGGTTGAAGATGTAAACGGCCTAAAGGAATACTGGGAAGAATACGGGCATGACGTTAAGTGGAATGAGCTCTTTGATATGAAAATTGCTCATCACAACAGTGGCGGAATTTACGTTTGTCTTGCCTGGATTGACAACGAAAAGTTTGTTAATTACGCTGACCTATCATTCGATGGTAATGAATGGTGTATGCTCAACGACGCTGGTGAGCTCATCACTCGTCAGCAGTGGAAGTCTGCTGAAGTAAAGCCTGAGTGTGATTGGCTTTGGAATCCTAAGACTGGGAAGGACTTGTGAGCAAACTCATCATTAAGGGTTCTGAAAACCATGAGTCATTCCTTATCGGTCAAGTCATCGAGAAACTTGCTGAGGAAGCTGACCGCAAAATTGTCACGGTAGTGATGTATGAACCAGAACCGTCACGACCTAACTATGTCATGGCACGCCCAGATTCCAAGGGTCTGGCTGCTGGATTCCATGATATGAACGAAGGCAATCCGAAGTACCAGCTGAGGCTCGACTTTAGTCAATCTGGTGTGCTACTGGCGTTTCTTGAGCCTGAGCTTTCCGGAAATCTGTCTGTACCGAAGAAAGAGACTCGTACACAGCAACTACTTCGGCTCGTAAGAGAACATCCAGGTTGCTCACCCAAGACTTATCGTGAGATCATGGGTCTGGAGTCCAAGCGGTTCCAAAAGTTCGCGTTGACACTGAAGAATAGTGGCAAAATCCGTGCTGAAGGTGTAGCTCGTAAAACGGTTTATTTTCCGATAGAGGTGAACCCACAATGAGCAATCCAAGTGATGAAGCCTGGCTTCGTTGTGGTCGTGAAGCCTGTCACAACTCCGCTGATCCACGTTGCTGGAATAGTATCACGGGTCTGTTCTACTGCCCAAAGTGTGCAGACCTAATCGGTCGGGAATACTTCCCGATGCGAAACTTCGTCATTCGTGGTCAGATTGGTGCTTATGGTACTTCCGTTCGTATTCGGCGGCATCAATCTGCCCACCTTGACGTACTATGCCGGTGTGATGACTGCAAGGTCGTCGAAAAGAATGTGCCTGGGTCCAGGCATAACGAGAATAACTGCTTTGGTAGGTGGGTTGAAATTGAGTCTACGTGAATTAATCAAGAACCGCGATGATGTTGATGACAGTGTTGTTGATGACATGATCGCTGAGTATAAAGAACAAATTGAAGGAGCTACTGGATTGTTTCAACTAGAAGAAGCGATGCAAAGCGTCTTCGGTTTGGAACCAGACTATCTGGATGATGAGGAGGTGTCGGTATGGTGAACTTTTTCAAGGTGCTGATTGATGGGGCGTACGAAGCACATGCTGATTGTACTGTCCTGGTTTCTCCCTTTCTGAGTAGCGCGGAAACTGGACTTCCGGAGAATGTTGTCAAAGCGCACCGTGAGCGACGTGCTCTTGTTGGTCTTCGATTCGACTTCTCTAACGACAACGTCCACCAGGGCATGGAAGTTAAGACCGATGACACCTACTTTCACGCTTTTGTGAGCTTCGACAAGCTGTACAGGGTCAAGATTCCCTGGGAGTCTTTCGTGACGTTTAACTACAGCGAAGACCATCTTATCCCTAACAAGCCATACAACACCAGGTCTGGCAACGTCATCAAGCTGGAGCCGAAGAAGTAATGGTACTTGAGCTAACACCCGGTGAAGCTTGGACCATGCATCGAATCATGTACAAAGCATGGCAATACATCGCTGCCGACTGTATCCCATTCATGGATGATCCTGACGACGAAGAAGCTATCGTCGAACTGTGCTACGACGCTGGTCGCCTGTATGACCACTGCGAGCCTGAAGAGAAGGAACTGGTTGAACGGTTCTACGAGATGCTCATCAATGTTCCAGACATGTACGCATTCGCTATTGGCGTTTGGAATGTTAAGAGGCCGGAATGAACACCATCACATTCGAGCCCTCCAGAGGAGAGATCAACGATTTCGCTCGCCATGCAATGGAGGTGTACGAAGGTACGAAAGATTTCCCAATCTTTTATGCTACCACACCACTTGGTGAGACTTGTGTTCTCTTCGATAGGTCTAAGGACCCAAAATGGGGTACCTACTTCATTCTCGTCTATCAGCCCCCACTGGATGAAATCCACTATCCCGTGGAATGGGAAATTCCAGCTGAAGACAACGTTGGAGACGAGGCTAACCCTGAATTTCGTGTGAGTCAATCACTATGAAAACCAACATCACATGGGCTGAAGCTGGCTTGCTGGTCGGCAAAGTAGTTGATGGGGACGTCATGGCTGACAACTTGACTGACATGCAGAAAGAAGCATGTAGACTGTTTGTTGAAGCTGGACTGGAGTATATGTCTCCAATTGATACCGAACTGGTATCTGACAAGACAGATTATCCTGAAGATAATAAGCCTCGAGGTTGGTATATCTTCGGTATGAACAACGATCGCGTCGATTACAGCAAATACATGTATGTTGGCGATGGCCTCTGGCTTAGAACGGATCTGTCTAAAGAAGAAATGACTAAGGCTTACGAAGAAGCTATGGAGTACCAACGTGCCAACCGATGATGAAGATATCAACTACGACGCCATCTTTCCTAGTATTGAGAGTTATGCTGACGGAAAGTGGAGTAGTTTGCGTCAAGAAAATGACTTAATTTCTTGGGCACACTATGCGCACAGCGCCTGTGGCGGTCTCGTCTTCCCCGATAGTGGAACTGGTGACATTACTGTACACAGTGGCGAAATCATCTTCGAACGTCAGTGCGTTGAGATCAATATTAATGACTTGCGTACTCTTGATGACCATCTGGAAGCGATCGAGATCGGACTTGACGCCTTGTGGAACATGAAGCTTCCTGAGAGGTGGAACTAACGGCATCTTAGATGCATTTTCCTATGTACTTCTCCCACAAAGAGAGGTATACTAATCTAGGGAAGGGGCAAGGCCCACTCCTTCTCCATCATCCACCGGGCCACGATGAGGGGAATCATCATGTCTGACGCTAACACCAACAACAAGAACGCCCGTTTCTTTGACGTCCGAGCAGCGGCCACTGTCATGACGTCCGTTGTGGAGCTCTCTACCATCGACAGTGAGCTGGAGAAGTCCAACATTGCTGTCACTAAGGGCTCTACGGAAGAGGATCGAGCGGAAGCTTACCTCCGGATGCAGGGTATCTCGACCCAGGGTCACTTTGCTGCGGTGCTTATCAACCTCACTATCGGCGAGGGGGTCCCGTTCAATGACAGCAACCTGACTACTGCTTTGTCGAATGCGTTCCCGAACGCTAACATCAGTGACCGACATGGTAAGCACTACATGAGCCACGCCAGGCACGGTCGACTGAAGGGTCTTCGTGAAGACCTTCCGCCGATTCCGCACGCGGTGCGTAAGACTCGTCAGAAGGAAGAGGTCCAGGCAGACTTGGAAGAGGCCAAGGATGCACCTGAGTTGACCGTTGCTCTCCTGGTGGAGGGTAACGACCATGAGACCCTCGTAGAAATGGCTGGTGCACTTGGCATCAAGGCCACTACCCGCTGGAAGCCTGAGACGATTGCGAAGAAGATCGTTGAGGCTAAGAGCGAAGCTGCCTGAAGTTCACTTAAAGGCCGAAACACCCACTCGTCAATTCTGACAAGTGGGTGTCCATGCATAAGGTGCATGCTGAGGATGGCCAACATGAAGAACAGAAAGACATGGGCTGAGGCAATCTTCGTACTTCAGTCAGCGTTGGGTTCTGACCTAGAAAACGGGTACTTGACGAGCGAAGAGTATGGAGCAGCACTGGCCGTGATTTCGTTTGCTGAGCATCGACTCACCTCTAGCCTTGATGAACCAGTCAATGATGATGCAGAGTATGATGAGGACGGAAACCTCTTGGAAGGTGTGACGTATGGAAATTGACGTCTTAACTCTTCTCGAAGAATTGACGATGAATAATTACGATGATGGCGTTATCTCAGAGCTTGAGTACGATGCCATCATGAAGTTCTTGACTTCACAGAAGGAAGTGACTCAATGAGTAGTATGGACAAGCTCAAGCTAATCGAAATGTTTGATGACCTAATCAATCAAGATGATAAAGATCATCTAGCCAAACTACACAAATGGTGGGTTAGTCTTGAACATACAGACGAAGATTTCAAGACCGTTGTTAATTACCTGTTCCCAAGCGCGCATCTACAGTTACTCACGAATGATCCAGCCAAGCCGGTAACGTCCGCAGAACTTACATTAAGCATTAGCCCATTCACAGATTATTGTTGGCAGGTTACGTTTAACCGCATGTCAACTACGTACAACATCAATGTGGTAGACGGTCACCCCAACAAGTGCACACTTGAAGTTCCTGAAAAAAACGCACCTCCTGCAAGGCTCCTAGTTGAGTACACCTTCACTACACAGCACGTCTTCGAAGTCCCAGCTGATTCACACTTCGAAGATGGACCAGACATCGCGATTGAGGCACCAGCATGTAACGACGAGGTTATCCAACTACTACACAGCAACGATTTCAACGCGTTTCAATCTAGTACGCGAATTACGGTGTACGAATCGTTTCCAGGTTACCCAGCCGATTTCGTGATTTTTGAAGAGGACATTGACTAATGGACCCTTTGCTCAATGCTTTTGTCGCGATGAACCTTCACTCGCGTTACATCGGAATGTCTGCTACAGACCTCATGGATGAGTTTGGTCTGACGCTTAGCTTTGAGGAAGCTGAGTACGGAAATGTTGTGGCTATCACCATTGAAGAACTAGATTTTGCTGACCCGAACAACCCGTCCGCAATTCTAGTCGCTCGGTCTGTAGCCAATGTTACAATTGTGTCTGGTGACGACACGATTCAGATCGAGGGACGTATGTCTATTAACGGTGTCGTACCAATCATCGATTTGGTACGCGCGTTCAACGACTTGCCACAGGGCAGACCGTTTAAACTCACTGAAGAACGGGCAAATGAGCTTTGTGAGATTGGACTTCAAATCCATGCTGATACACTTGGTATCTGTGGAGGCGATACAATTGACATGACTATCGGCTATCGATGGACTGGTCTCAAAGATAACGAGATCATGTACCAGCTCGCCGATATGATTTGCTGTGTAGGGTCACCGGCTGATTTCATCTACGATAGTTTCAGCAGCCACGGAATTGACCTAACCTTCGAAGAACTTGCATTTGTAGCCGGTATTCCTGAAGATGGTCTACCCGAGAATCCAAGGTCTCATCTGCTTGACGCAGTCAAGTCTCTTGAGCTGGCGTATAAGTCCAGTGAGGATGATAAGACTGTGGTTAATATGCTTACTGAGTTGCGTGACTACATTACTGTGGGGTATCCGGAATGAATCTGTACCGCTGGATCGTCATGGAGTTGTGGGTATCCATGGGTTTCACTATCGAATGGGAACCTTCATACCAACGAGAAAACATCAAATACGTCACGTCTGAATGGGGCGGTAATGACTACTACTACGACGGATTTGGTAAATGGATGATCAAGAAGCCTAATAGGCGTAATAGTGGAGAAGATGAGTTTCCTGTGATGAATGCCGATGACATGCTTCATGAAATTTGTCATTGGATTTGTGCGTCTGAAGCAGAACGCAACGTTAGAAACTTCAATCTTGACGGGTCTCCAGAGATTGGCATCGACAAAATGGAGAACCGTGTAATTCAAATGGAACAATCGATGCGAACAATGGCAAAAGCTGCAGCTAGAGCTGCTGGCATCGTGATTAAGGATGAAAAGCAGAAGTGAGATTACAATGACTGTAGAACAGCTAAAGAAGATCGTACATACATTCATGCAGTACTGTGAACAAGCCAAGATCGATACTAGAGGTCATCAAGCACAAGCACTCATGCTTGATGCTTTTGAGAAGCACCCTGAAATAGATGCTCGTCTTTGGTATCCGACTTACCTGATGATGCACTGGTCAAATGACGTACTCGATTGGCTTGAAAATCCTGAACTATATACTCGTGAAAACTGTTTTCGCACAGACAAACTAGATGTTGATGAGAAGATCAATGGATAACCTCACAGCCCTGTCCCGTCTTCAACATCTCATCAACAGAGGCATTCAGGAAGAAGAGCTTCATGTAGTAGTGAACTTCTTCTTTCAAGATAGTTGGGGGTGTTCCTATGACGAGGACTCAAAACTCATTGAAGAATTCAACGTAAACCTGACTATCAATGGACGATTGTACGATTGTGTGATTGTCCGTGGTAGTTCTGATATCAGAATCACTGATTGGGAGCTTACAAATGCATAGTACACTCGAGAACGTCAATTACCACAATGACCGCCGGGTACTTGCCCTTGGCAAGGAAGCTTGGTACATCGGCCTCGATAACGAGAAGGGACCTACTGAAGCGGTAGTCAGGGTCCCAACTGCAGACTACCAGCTGCTGGCTGACGCAGGTTATGACCCCGAAGACTTCGAGGCTGGAGGTCGGCCAGTAATCTCCATGGAACGTCAACCAATCGACAAGCCTTGTCAGAAGTGTAAAGGTCACAGGGTTATGTATCGGCATAAAGAGTGGCAAGGCGTTACACTCCGTGCAGATGGAACCCCCACCGACCCGATGTGGGCTAATTATCAAAGCGAGTTTGAAACGAGCCCCGAAAATTTTCGTAAGGAAAAGTGTAACGATTCGTGGTGCATCGACGGAAAGTCCTCAGTTCTCGTACGTCTAGACGAAGAGAAGCCTGACCCTGACATGGAAGACAGAGAGTACAGGCCTTTCCGCAAGATGGTACTGCCAGTCAAGCGTGTTCCATGCGAGACGTGCGGTGGTAAGGGCACTCACGTAAACCCCAGTGTAGATGCTGGCGGTATCTCGTCTCGCGAGTTCGATGAAGACCCCGGCTTTCGCGATAACTACTTCAGTGGTGTTTTCGACGTTCGCTGCTACAGCTGTAATGGTGGTGGCCATGACATCGCTGTGGTAGAGTCAGCTATTCATCCAGATGACAAGCCGATGTACGACGCATGGCTCACCTGGCGTAATGAAATGGCTGCGGATGAAGCGGCGCATCACGCAGAGCGAATGGCTGAAATTCGGATGGGGTGTTAACGATGTCCACACTCAAGCAACTTGAAAATTACGTAGAAGAAGTCTGCTGCTCATACCTGCTTCGTGCGGTTTGGTACAGGTACAGTGGAGACATGCCACCAAGTCAGTTTGAAGATTGGCTAGACGCGGTCTGGCAAGAGGCAGCAGAAAATATCTGCGACAAGTTCCCAGATGTAGAACAGATCGTCAAACTTTCACGGATCGAAGCAGATTTCAGGCGTGAGATTCTGATTCGTACCGAAGCGGTAGAAAGACTTCTTTCACCGGAAGGGTCTGAAGCTACTGTTGCAGCTGTCATGAAGGCAACGGCACAATACGCTAATAACCCACACGTGTGCGGTCGAGACGTCATGTCTCAAATTGGTACAAAGAACTTGACACCAGACGAAATTGTCAAGCACTCGGTCAGGTACGATAAATCTTGGTCATTGTGGATTGCTCATTTGGACAACGTTCAAATTCTACGGCATGCTCGTCATGTACTTAGAATGTGGCGTGAACTAAGGAACAACACTCTGTAGACGGCCGTGGGCCATAGCAGCCGGGGAAAGGGGTACCCAGTTACTACAGCCCACGACGGCCCGTCCCACCAAGCTCGGGCCCCGAACTAATTCGGCAATTGTAAACTACCCTAGATGCCACGAAGGTGCCATGCCCACGACTTCGAATGACTCCGAACCACCGGACTTGGACGTTTGGACGTTTGATCCTATGGACCTCATAATACGAGCTGCAATGGTAGTAGTCTCAATTGTCATGACGATTGTAACAGTCGTATTGGTTATGGTAGCGGTCTTACACACGTTCGTAATGCTTGTGGCTGCTGCGGTGACAGACGATTAAATCGATTGGTATTCATTGAACAACTGTAGTAGCCTCAATATAACACACGAGGCTACTACAATGATTGACGCAGCACGTCCATATTCAGACATTGATTTGGTTGCTGAGCATCTAGAACTTGAGTGGGCATGGTACACGGCAGTCAACGCCGCGTTGGACGACATCAATTCGTTTGTTGGTGTAAACCTTCTGACGGCTACTACGCAGGAAAGTTACGACACGATTGCCGAAGCGTTTCAAGACGCAACATCAGGTGACGTGGTCGTACTTGGGCCGAGTACTTTTAACGTGGGGTCTGGTGTCGACACACCTGCTGGTGTCAAGATCATGGCCGCGACACTTATCAGTGCCACGGTCATCGAAGGTGATGGTACTGGCCCAACAATCACGCTGAACAATAACAGCAGCATCCAGGACATTCGTGTCAATGGTGGTGCTGACGGTTCGTCCCCTTCGATTCTAACACAGGGAGCGAACTCGTTTCTGACTCGAGTAGTCTGCCAAGTCCCCACCGGTGGTGGTGAAGGCGTCAGAGCCGAGAACACCAATGCTTTGGTTGTCAACCAATTGTCGTTCAACAGTGGTTCGGCAGCTGTGGCTGGTATCGAGGTGAACGACGGAAACGTGCGAGTTCTCGCTGGAGGCATCAACTTCAACAACGGCTCTTTGGCGAAGGGAATCAATCTCAACACAGACGCAAACGTGACAGGACCAGGTACCATCGACTGTGGCCCTGCCATGACGATCACCGACACTGTCTTTGTGTTCGACAGTGGTTCTGCCGGAGCGTATGTCGATGTCAAAATCATCACACCGAATGGTGGTGGTGGAATTAACAACGCGGTTCACTTCGGCGACGGACCATTCACGATGGTCATGAACGGCGGTCGTCTCCACGGAACGGCCAATGACTTCACAGCAGATGATGGCCCAGCGTATAGTGGCTCCATTCTTTCGCTCACCAGCATGGAGATGCGGCGCGAGCAGATCGACGTCCCAGCTTCGTTCGTGTCCGGTCTTGGTGACGATCTGCGGGTATTCTACTTCGACGAAGGTGTGGTAAACCCGCCAACTACACGCGCAGGTGGTCGATTCAGTCATGGTGCACCCAGAAACCCGCAGAACTTCTATGCTGTCGAGGGTGCACCCGGCGTCGAGAACATGGTGGTCCTCTCGTACGACGACAGCGCTGGAGGAGGCTCTGGTGTCTACACCGACGTCACAGCCAACGTCAGTGATGGTACCAACGTAGTGCATCCCGGTGACACCAATGACCGAATTCTCATTGGTTACAAGTTTGGCAAGTTCACGAACTGGGTGTACGCTCTGGCTACGGCACTAGGTTCCGGAGACGTAGTGATCGAACTGTCCGACGGTGCTAGCGGCTGGAACGAGATCGACGTCATGGACGCCAGTCTGGTTCGAGGCGTCGACCCAGTCGGAAACGATGTATTCAAAGACGATACGTCAACGCGGGTTGCACAGCATCTAGACCACCATGCAACGGCTTTTGACGACTGGGATGCTGATACACATAACAGTCAGGAGTACTACTGGCTGTCAGTTCGACCGGCCACCACGTTCACAACTCCCATGGAGTTCAGCCGATGCGAGATCGGCACGAGCCGTCTGGCCGCGGATCAGGTGGGGGCCAAACTCTACGGGCTTCTCCAACAGTGGCGGACTCTGATCCGTTTCGCCGACACAGTCAACACATCGACAAGCCCTGGTAACAACAACATCGCGTATAGCTCGACGACATCGCTCTCTCCAGGCGACAACTCGTACAACAATGGTCAGGTAGACGCCCGTGGTGCCAAGGTCATCATGCCAAATTGGGTGAACACAGCAATTAAAGCTCGGTTCCGGATCGACTGGCTTCCCCGGGCGTCAGCCACCGGTAACGTTGCGCTGTCCATCGAGTATGGCCGAGCTCGAATCGGAGATACAATCGATGGTTCTGGTGTGGCCATCGACACGATCACCGAGATCACAGCCATTGTTCCCGCTGATGATGACGTGCTCCAGCGTACAGAGTTCGAGCTCGACATCTCATCGTTCGTGCCTGGAGACAAGTTGTGGATTCGATTCTACCGAGATGCTACTAGTGGTACTAGCCCCACTGGTGATACATTCGTCGGGAACATCGCTATCGAAGATATTATTGGAGAGGCCCATGCATTCCTCATCGGTGGATGAACATAATCAACGTTTAATGCTTCTTCATCAAAAGAAACGTAAGCTTGAAGAGGAACTGCGTAAAATTAACAACGAAATCGCTCGACTAGAATCTACTCCTGTACTGAGTCAGAAACGTGATTGACTACGAGTTTGAATACTTGCTCCTCCAAGTTGAGAACCGAGGGTACCCTGAAAGCCCACTTCTACTACCGCAGGAAATGGTAGGTGGCGAAGATGAAGACGAGCATAGTTGGCGAGTAGTACTGGCTAGCATGATACTCAATGACGAAGCTATATGGAAGTTTCTCATTGATTGGCCACGAGCGCATAATGTAGCCTTCGCGCCGTCTGACGCGCACAGACGGATGGCACGGTATCTCAGACCTCTAGGGTCTCACCATAAGCGTACAAAAGAAATCGTAGAAATGTCTAGACAATGGATCATGGGGCTACGACCTCCAGAGATTGATGGTAACAGTCAATATGTTATCGATGCGTATCGAATCTTTGTCGAGAATCAAATAAATGTAGCACCACAAGATGCTAAGTTAGCACGGTACGTATCTTGGCGTCACATCGAAAACAGTCGAGCTCACAGGTCTGGAATCACAGGATAAGTCGGGGTATCTTGGTAAGATGCGAGACGACAACGACGGACTTGACGAGAGTCAGACTTCACTGATCAATCGTCTTCAAAATGGCAATGGTTCAATTGAAGATCTGCGCTTGGTCTTCCAGGACCCAGGTGATGCTTTCATCTGCAGTCCTGTGCCATTGACTATGCAGCAGCTTGTCCGCATGTATTCAGACCAATTCGAAGAGATGGAGCAGCACACAGTTCCAGGTGAACTACGCAGACGGTCTCGCGCTGAGCGGTGGAGAGAGAAGCGTGCCATCTTTCAGTCCAAACGGTCAGCGATTCGTCGAGATGCTTTGCTTGAAGCTGAAGCTCAGGTGTGGGCTATTCTTGGTATCGAGTTCCATTCTACTAAGATTCGCATGGTTATGGAACGCTGGGAAGCTCTTTCGGCATACGTAATGACGGAACTAGAAAAGTGTGAAAGCGGAAAAACGCAGTTCTCTACAGCTCTACGCGATGCATGTAGAGAACTAACCTCAGTTGAAGAATCACTAGCCGAGATGATGCCGGACCTCAATCTTAAGGGTCGTGCTAGCGCCTTCTGGTCAGAAAAGGCTAGTGACCGTGAGCAGATTCTCAATGAGATTCAGCACAAAATGAATTCCATTCAAGCGTCTGATCGTGGTGAAAAGACGTTTGAACTTATTCGTGGTGGTATGGACTAATGCTTGCTTGGTTTGACGCAATCATTCAGTCACACCCTAAAGAAGTGGCAGCGGCTATCTCAACTGCGTCTGTAGCATTTGGACAGTTGATTAGAGAGCTATGGGCACGGTGGCGTAAGTATAAGCAGGAAGAGCTTAACGCAGAAGCTAGTGGTGGTGATATGCTCGCCATTCAGAATCAGCTTCAACGAATCGTAAATGAAACTGCTGCTCTAAGAGCGTTTATCGTAGTCGTTACTAATGGTGGTGGCGCACTACGAGAAGCGAAATCTAACCTGTTCATAACGATTGTCTCAGAAGCCACGCTTAGGGCAGTTGAACCAATTAAGAACCACTGGAGTAGACGAGAAGTAACAGATTCGTACAGAGCTTCTGTGCTTTCTCATCTCATCGAAAAAGACGAGAAGTCTATCATCCTTGATCTGTCAGAGGTCAATCCTGGTCAGCTACGTGATCAGTGGCAAGTATCTGACGTTCTGAGTGCATCTATCGAAACGCTATGGAGAGCCGAAGACGATAGAAAGCTAGTGTACCTAGCAGTTCATCACGCAGCACCTGCGTCGATGGTCATGCCAAATGAGGATGACGACGAAGACCCTGATAGCGAAGATTCTGCTGTGCGCTCGTCTAGAGCGGCTTTTACACGATGGGTAATCAGCTCCGCAGCTAACACGCTCAAGACGCGTGTTAAAGGAATCCCATGATGCCAGGAACCAATATTTGGCCAGACCCACCAGACCCAAATGAAGAGCTAAGAGTTCTTATCGTCGAAGATAACGTCATTGCACTAAAATCGTATATGAATCATATGCGAGGATTGGGTGCGAGTGTACGTGGCGTAACTTCAAAAAGAGAAGCCCTAGACACAGCAGAGCAGTGGCAACCTAACATCGTTATAATCGACGTACGGTTGAATGGTGGTCCTGTTGGTGTTGGTCTAGGAGAGGCTATTCGTGAGCACTCCCCAAAGACGAAAATTGGGTTGATGACCGGATGGGCTACTAGTCGCGACAAACGACGCGCTGCAGAAACCAGAGTTGGTGGCGGCCTGACGTTTAAGCCAATTGGGCGAAATACATTTGAAGTCGCTGTTCAACGTGTGAAGCACGGACAGTCACCATTTCCGCAGATTGATGAAATCGAATGTCCGCAAAACGATTTTACGTCTGAGTGGATGTGGGGCTAAGCGCAGACAAACGATTCTGCGGAATGGTCCTCACTTAAGGGCAGTGGTATAAGTATCTTGTAAACCTTAAGGGAGCAAGAATGCTTGCCATCGTAATTCGTGGAACGAAGGTTCTGGCGAAGCCATCTACTACTGACCCTATTCCTACCGTGGAAGAGGTTGAGTCGTTCACGAGTGTGATCGAGTCATTCGATTATAACACGGTTCGTGTCATTCAGCACTCTACAGGGACTCCGCCAGATGACTGGCGCTGGATTCCGATTATGGAGCTTCAGGGTGCAGTCGACACCGATGTGTCTGACGCTCTTGGTGAAGCTCTTGTTTGTGGAGGATAAAATGCATCACTTGTTTCCTGTATCACTGGTAGTGTTGACTGGTTACTTGGCGCCCACACACGAGGCAGCGTCTACACTATGTCTCGTGATAGCTTTGGGGACCTGGGTTGTCAGTATGGCATCTGTGTTTCAATCGTCTGAAACAGTTGAAGTCATCACCGACGAACACGGGAACGTGATTAAGCTGTGACGTACCAGTTGCTACCAGCGGAATGGTCTCCGCTTAAACATCAAGCTGAAGATGTTCAAAGACTAGCTCGATTTTCTAGGGTTAACATCTGGAACGAACTGGGTACTGGTAAGACTGCTACAACAGCTTGGTGGCTTCAAACCCTCTGGCTTAGAGGTGTCATTGACGAAGTTGTCTTGGTGCTACCAAGTATGACGATGCCAGACTGGCGCGAAACATTTGATGGGCGAACGTGGCCTGAAGGGTTGGTGAACTTCATCGACTGTAGACCACCAGATAACGACTTGATTGAAGATGTCATCACGTCGGGATTGAGAACTGAACAGCACAAACTTACGGTAATGGCAACTACGTTCTCCGGCCTTCGTAGTCTATTGGTGACTAAGTACCGACGCAAAAACATCGTAAAAGCTGATCATCCTATGATGATACATGCAAGGGGTAGGCGTATAGCCATCGTCGTGGATGAAGCACAAGGCGTTGCACTATCTCATTCAGGGCAAGGTGTAGCAGCTAGAGCTTTTGCGTCTGCCTGCATTGGAGCTGCTGGTATCACAGCTACTCCAATTGGTAGACCGGAGCATATGAGACTCTGGGGTTTAACGAAGCTTGTACGCCCAGACGTTTTGAAGAGACTTCCACCAGATATCATTACAATCGGGAAAGCTAGATTTCCAGCCGGTGCCCCAGGTTCGTTTGATGCGTTCAAGTATAGATACGGTCAGCTACATGACCCGATGGAGAGTAAGGGTAAACAGTTCAGTGTGTCTAGATCATTCGTAGTTGGCGTAAATCAAAAACGCATTCAATACGAAGTACTTGACCCAATGCATCCATACACAGTTCGTAGGCGTAAGGACGAGTGTCTTGACCTCCCTGACAAAATTTACTTCAAACGCTCTTTTGATCTTCCGCCGTCAGCTGCTAAGCTTATGCTCGATCTCATCGAAGACGATCGTGCCGTTCTTGACGACGGGCACGCAATCGTCCCTGAGAATGTTCTCATCGAACGACTTCGAACCATTGAGCTTACGGGTGGATATCTTGAAGGGCGACCTGTCCACAGTGGAAAGCTTGCCCTCCTCCGAGATGTTATCGAAGAAATCAAAGACGCCCACGGTGACCGTGCGCCACGTCACATTTGGGCCTCGAGGTCCAGAGAAGTCATCGCCGCTGCGCTTGTCGCGGCTGGGGAAGAACCAGACACCGCCCTTCGTGTTGGGGGTCAAGTGTATGGACCTCTCAAAGAAGACGGAACAACAGACTTTTCACGGGTTGAATATCAACGAGTAGTTGAACTACTCGGGAAGAGAGGAGTCGCGATTATTCATGGGCCTACGCCCGCTCGTCAAAGAGATATGATTCAATCGGACTGGAGAGCAGGAAGATATCATACCGTAATCGCACACCCGGGTGTGGCTGGTGCTGGGTTGAACTGGCAGCATAGCAAATCGGCAGTGTACTATTCACAGCCACTTGGAACGATCGCAAGATCACAGTCTGAAGATCGAGTGCACCGGCATGGTTTGAAGCACAAAGCTATCATCTACGATTTGGTAGTTGACAATGGTCCAGATGAAGCCGTAGTCATCGCTCATAGAAAACAACGAAGCGTAGCTCTGTCGTTACTAAATTGGCTTGCTGAAACGATTTACGGCTAGGACTTCTACGCAGTAGCGTAATTTTTCCGCAGAACCATTCATGGTTACTGTAGAGTATACCTTTCTCCACAGAGGAGTGTGTCTGTTGGCTGACGATGATAAGATGATCACAGTAGTATCGAGTATCCCGAAGGGGTGTATTGGAAGAGTAGAAATTACGCTGATGCCTGGTGGGTATCTATCCGTAAACCACATTGGTGAAGATGAAGATGTAATTGAAATTCTACGGGGTGCAGCCGCTTTGTATGGGCTAGACCTTGTCGAATCTGATGGTGATTCTAAGAAGATTGTTGAACACATCGAATCATGGCAAGACCATTCCGTTTTCAAAAACAAGAATATCGCTTCGGCTTAATGCTCTGGCGAAGGCACACGACTATTGAACCATGGCAATGCGTAGACCATTGAGGTATACTGCAGTGTCCACCTGACGAAAGGGAGGCCATAATGGCCAAGAAGAAAGAAGAGACGGCACTTGCTGTGAGCGTCGAAGACCTTATGATGCCGGCTGAAACCCAGCAGTTTGACGCGGGTGATGCTGGAGCTGGGTCTGAGGATATTCAGACTGGTGATATTGTTCTACCACGGATTTCTCTGCTGCAGGCAATGAGTAAGGCCGTGCAGGAGGAGATTGAAGGTGCTAAGGCTGGTCTGTACTGGACCACGCCATACAACCGACCGGCTAGCTTGTCTGCTGAAGATGGTCTCAAGTTTATTGTTGTTCGCATCTTCAACGCTCAGCGTCGATGGACCCCTCTTACTGAAGGTGGTGGCATCGAGTGTGAAGCAGCCTATGGCGATTACCAGGCTCGGGATGCTGAAGGGCTGGCCGCGGCTAAGCTCAAGCTCGAAGTTAACAGTAAGGGTGTTGTTACTAGCCTTGAGTGGGTTGGTGGACGTCCTACTTCCTCTTGTGAAGAGTGTGTTTACGGTCCCGGCGCAGCGGCTTCTGCTGCAGGGCGTACCCCCAGTGGCCGAGGCAACTCTTGGTTGCCTAAGATCATCGTTCAGGACGGAGAATCTATCCGACTTGAGAACGAACAGCGGGCTCCCAGGTGTACTGCTAGCATTGACGTCTTGGCCCTAGTAGCTCTGCCTCCGTTCAACGGAATGCCTCCAGAGATTGTTCCGGCATTCATCAGCTTCAGTCGCAGTAGCCTTGCCGCGGGACGTTCCTTGGCTGGGATGATTAAGCTGGCTGCGCGCGAACCGGCATGGGCTAAGATCTTCACCCTGGCTGCTAAGAAGACTCAGAACGATAAGGGTATTTTCTACGTCGCTACGGTGGCTCAGACTGGATACGCAGTTAAGGCCCTGACTGATCAGGCTCGTGAACTTTACGAGTCGACGCAGGATAAGTCCTACGTCCCTGACATGAATGACGGCGGTGATCTCGGCGAGACCGGGGCCGCGTCTGGCGATGTGATTGACGCTCCTCCCTCCGAGGATGAGGCTGCTCCGGAAGATTCGTTCTAGTAAAACCCTCATGAGCGGCGGTTAGCGGTGAAGCTCTCAGCAGCTGCGCTGAACGCCGCTCTGACGGCTCTTGGGCTGGACCAAACTAAAGCCTCGTCCAATGGTTGGGCGACGGCTAAGTGTCCAGCTTGTGGACCAGATGAGCGGCCATCTCTGCGTGTAAACATCGACACTGGATACTACCGGTGTCATCGGTGCAGAGCATCATCGAGAGATGATGGTCCGCCACTTGACGTGTTTGTCAAGTCTCCTCAGTCCGCTGGGACAGTTGTAACTCTACGCGACTTGCCCCCTCTGTCTGAGGATTTGATTGCACGATACCATCGTATCCTAGTCGACTCTCCTCAGGTCGTAACAGACCTAGAACGTAAGCGGGGATGGACTAAGGCTACGATTGAAAAGCTTTTGATCGGCTGGGACGGTAGTCATCTTTGGATACCGATTCGCGATCAGTCTGGTAAACTTATCAACGCGCGTATGTACGACCCGTTCAAAAGATCAACGGTTAAGTCGTTTCATTACGCCAATGATGAAGGGCTTAACCGTAAAGCTGTATGGATTCCGTTTGGCTTCGAATCTATCGAAAAGGCGGATGAAGTATGGATGTTCGAAGGTGAGCCAGACGGAATTCTAGCGGCCCAGCAAGGTCTTCCGACCTTGCTGATCACAGGTGGTGCTGGAACCTGGACAGCAGATGTTCTTAACATAGTCCGTGGTAAGAAAGTAGTGCTATGCTACGACATCGATACTCCTGGAAGAAGAGGGGCTCGTACCGTTAGGTCACGACTGGTAACCAATGATGTTGAAGCTCTTCATCTAGACTTCTCGTTGTCTGACCCTAACTTCAAAGACTTCAGCGACGCTATTCTTAAGGATAAGCGTAGCGTTTCTTGGTTCAAGAAGCTAGCAAATGACCAGTGGGAAGGCAAAAAAGACCAAGAAGAAGCACCACCCCCGCTACCAGTAAAGCTTGGTGGTGGCGTTCCAAAGGAAAGCATCTCGGTTAAAGCCCACGTACTCGGTACAAACATGATTCCTGTTCTAGTTCCACAACTGGCTGAAGTCAAGTGCCATATGAACTGGGACGAAAAGAAGTGTGCTGCTTGCCCCGTCATGAGAACAGCTGGATCACTTCGCGTCGAGATTGATGCTGAGTCAGAGATGCTCATGAACTTGGCCGTCATGAACTCCAGGCAACAAGAGAATGAGTTTAGGCGTAAGGCAGGAATCCCTGGACGTTGTCCAATGGTCAAGTTCAAGATGGACGGTCACTGGCAAATTCAGCACCTTAAGTTGATCCCACCAATGTCTGAGCGCCATGGTGGTGATAGTACGATGCGAGCTGCCATGTACGTCTGTCCGGCGGATGGTAGAACACCACCAATCAGATCTAATCAGTTGTACCATTTTTACGGAAAAATTGAACCTGACGTTTTGACGAACGAATGGACATTGGTTAGCTCAGACGCAATACCTGCTGAAGATGATATCGATTCATTTACCCTTGACGAAGAGATGACCCAGTCTCTCAAGGAAACGTTCAATCCACGTCAATGGACAGCAGATTCTATTGACGCTGTAATGATAGCCGAAGAAAAAAGCCTGTCTCGACACGTCACAGGGGTGTTTGGACGTAATAATCTGCTCAGACTAGTCGATCTAACGTACCATAGCGTGATCCGATTCAAGTATCGTGGTAAAGTTCCAGCTCGTGGATGGTTGTCACTTTGCGTAATCGGTGATACACGTACAGGTAAGTCAGAAACAATGAACACCATGACTCAATACTTTGGTTTAGGAAAGTACGTCATGGACCCCGCTAATACTACGTACGCCGGTATCGTTGGTGGTCTTCAACAGGTAGGGAGTGGTGATAAGTCATGGGTCGTTACTTGGGGACTTGTTCCTACTAATGACCGTGGTCTCGTCACGATTGACGAAGCTAGTTCACTAAGCGTAGACGATATCTCTAAGATGTCTGGGATGCGGTCTAGTGGGATCGCAGAAATTACTAAGATTCGTAATGCTTCAACACCAGCTAGAACTAGAATCATTATGGCTGGTAACCCACGTGGTTTGGGCAGAATGCTATCGTCATACGGAACACCAGTTGAAGCGATCATGGATCTTATCGGAACGCCAGAAGACGTAGCGCGTTTTGATTTTGCATGCGCCGTTAAGCAGGGTCTAGATAAAGAAGCCGCTGACCAAGAGCTTGGCGAACAACCCTACCCTGCGCTCGTAGAACTACGAAGGGCTCTAGTCAGGTTTGCCTGGTCAAGAACTGAATCCCACGTCGAATGGGAAGATGGAGCTGAAAACCTTGCGGCTAAACGTGGTGCGGCTATGGCGAAAGAGTACGATCACTCTATGCCATTGGTAGAACCCGCAGAACAGGACCTAAAAATAGCGCGCCTAGCTGTAGCAAGTGCTGCACGGACATTCTCGGTAAAAGACGATGACCCTAACATCATCTACGTCCGTCGGTGCCACGTAGAATTTGCTGAACGGGTTATGCGTTGTGCGTACGACGGTGAACTGGGCTATAAAGAGTTCAGTGAGTACAAGAAACGCCAGAAGTTGGATACAGAAGCAGTAATTGCTGCTATCGTCGATGTAGACCCTGGTGACGTTGGTAATACGTGTAGAGCTCTACTTGATCTACGCCGAGTCAATCCCAATAGCATCGGGATGGTTCTAGGACTTGACGGGAATGAAGCCCGAATGTTCATCACACAGATGGCACGTAACGGAGCAGCTTTCTTCGATCAAGAAAATAGCCGTAACACGGCTATGGTTTGGACGTCAGAATTCATGAATCTTCTTCGTGAAATGGAGAAAGACCCTCCAAAGCCTACGAAGATGGACATGGGGTTCTAGCGGATCACAACGAACTTACGAAGTCTTCCATGCATTGGCATGGATACCATGGAGTGATACACTTCATGAGCACACAGCATGGGGCTTAACCCCTTGCGAATTCCCACCAGGAGAGAGAAGATGAGTCTTCCCGCCACCGCAGTTGTTCTTGCCCTTGTGTTCCTTGGGGTTGACCCCGTTGAGGGTGAGGACCCTAACAAGCAGCTTGAAGACAAGCTTGCTGAGTACAACATTGACCTGGATCAGTTCCTTACCAAGGAAACGATGTTTGCCTGTGGCTACCACCGTGGTCTGCAGAACGGTACTTTCGATGTCGACGACTCCGTCCCAACTGACGGAGAGAACACTGACGCTGAGCTCGTAGCTGCCCTTAGCCAGGGTTACGCTTTTGGTCTTGACGGACGTGAAATTGTCAAGACTCCTCCGCCTAGTCTGGTGTTTGCAGCTGCTGAGGCTGGTGATCTGACGTGGGGTGGTTTTGCCTCTTGGCTTGAGAGTGTGGACCTCACTGAGTGCACTCGTCTTGGTCATGCTCTTACCGTTGGTTCTGGTAAGGAGGCTGTCACCGTTCCGGCTGGTACGCCGGTTGACGTGATCGCTGAGATCGAGAAGGATGGCGTCCCGCACGTCATCGTCTCTTTTGATGGACTGCCTCTTCTGGTCCCAAACCCTGAGGACAGCCCCAACATCGTCTCCGGTGACACGGAAGTTGTCCCTGAGAAGAAGCGCCGTTCTTCCAAGCGTAAGAGTAGTGGTGGCGGCAAGAAGCGTGAGCGTGGGCCGACTCTTCGCCAGGCTGTTGTTGACGTCATCGAGGGTAAGGATGGAGGTCCTGGTCCTCTGCAGTCTGACGGTTCCTTTGCCGGTCGTGTTTTCCAGCGTTGTACTGAGCTTGGTATCGGTGATAAGGCTACCAAGTTCATGGCTAAGGCCACTAAGCACGTTCCGTATTACCTGAACGGTTACAAGCCCACTGGCAAGGGTGAGACTGGCCGTACTGGCGTGGAGAAGCCTATCGCCGGAGTGGTCGCTAAGATCGAAGCTCGTAAGTACTACAACCGTGCTGACGGCTCCCACGAGGAGAAGCTTGAGGCTATCCCTGAGGATATCCGCGAGCGGTTCGATGATGAGTCTCTGATTGAGACTACTGCGCCTACGCCCAAGCCCAAGAAGGATGATTCTAAGAAGGATGATTCTAAGAAGGGTGACTCCAAGAAGGGTGACTCCGAGAAGGACAGCGACGCTGAGTGAAGCCTGATCCGCTGGTCTCCTCACTGCGCCAAGCTTTAACTGGCGCAGTGAGGAAAGCCAAGCTTGTAAAAGTCCGACGGACTACCGGAAATGGTAGTGGGTCGGGCTTTTTCGGGTTCGGAGTTTCCGGTATTCCTGTGTCATCAAGTACGAAGTTGACGGCCGCTTCTCACACTGACGCCGAGTTGACAAGTGAACAAGCAGATACCGATGAAATCGAGTATCGAGTGATCTTGCCCGACAGCGACCGATCCAAGCCAGTGTCACGAAAGGCTAGAAAGGCTAAGAAGAAGAAGCGGAAGACCAAGAAGGCTTCAAAGCGAAAGAATAGGAAGTAAACGATGAAAGTGCAGAACTGTGCCGATGAATTCTCCATCGACACCGAATTTGATGAACTTGACTGGTCGATTGATCACCAGGCAAAAATCATTAAGCGACAGATGGATTTTCAGACTCTGGTTGGGTCATACGATTCCAGGCTGAAAGACTTCGGCAAGAAGACGTTCTGCCTTCCACGTAGGGTTATCCACCATCTTGATATGGGTGTCCAAGAGGCTAGTGAAGCTTGGGACATGGTGGAAGGTGGATGGAAGCACCATAAGTCTAACCCTGTTCAAGCCGACAAAGATGAGTTGCTCATGGAGCTTGTCGACGTGATGCACTTCGTCGTCAACGCATATCTTTTCATGGGCGGACAACCTGAGCGGGAGCTTGTGGCAAAAGTTACAGCTAGCGCCATGCAAGTGCAGGTACCTGCGTTTGGTCTTGACTTTGCTTGGGCTCTGGCTGAACGTAATGGACAGGGTCCGAACCTTGCAATCTATAGTATGTTCAGTCATGCTGACGGAGCACATGGCGAGGATTGGGAGAAAAAGGTAGCGGCCAGGATTAACTATCTACGTCAGCTACTTGTTGATACTGCAGCGGCTATTCGCCAACAGATTCTTGTTAGTAATGGTGCTGTAAATCCTCACAAGTTTCCACCCGGATCTGGGTTCATTTACTTTACGCTGATGCCTGAAATCTGTGCCTGCGCACAGGCTATTCCAGGCGTTAAACTTGACCATCTATACTACGCGTTCATGCATAAGAACGACATTAACTTCAAGCGTCAGAAGGATGGCTACTAATGTCGTATCTTCCATTGTCTAACCGCGAACAAATGGACGCAATTCATGCTGAACTAGAAGCTGGGCGTAACGAAGTCACTGCTCTGGGTGCATGCGTTTTTGCTGGAGCTTTCAGTCTTGGTATGGAGCAGGCTGGAATTAACGTTGCTGGTCATCTAGAGCTACCTGATCTAGACTTAGGTAGCAACGTGTCACGCCAACGTTGGCCGGTTGCTAATATCCCTCTCAAAGACGGGTATCTTAACAGGTCCACTAACGGAGAAGATTGGTTGTCATTCATTGATGAGCTAAAGAGTGCGGGTAATGTACCTCGTATTTTCTATGCGAATCCGCCGTGTGTAGCCTATGCTGGGCCTGGGAAGCACGAAGGATCTAGTGATGACAGAATGTGCTACACACGGTACGTAGCGTACGAGGCAGCATTCCGTCTTCAGCCAGACATCTGGACTTGGGAGCTAGTTCCAGCAATCTTTAGCAAGGAACGTAGCTTTCTAGACGCGATGGCCTTTAGAGCAAGATCCCTTGGATACAGGTGTTATGCGTTTCTAACGACATCCGCTATTCATGGTGGATACCAAGATCGACGAAGGTTCCATTTCGTAGCTAGTAAATACGATCTAGATTGGCGTGGCGTTTACAATAACGAATCTGCAGACAATCTTGGTTCCAAGACTCTTGGAGACGCACTAGAGCTCGTAAAAAACGGTGGTGATCTTCCTAACAACAAGAATACCTACTTTGGTGCGTTCAGGTCCATTATGCCGTACTGCCCTCCAGGATCACATCTACGTGAAGTGGCAGATGAATTGATGCATAAGCATTATCGGCCTCGTGGCGCAAAATGGAATGGTTCTTCTAGGCCGGGATTCACGCACACCCGTGGTCGCCTTGATCGACCATCACCGAATATTCTAGGCGGCCATACCGTCATCCACCCAGTAGAAGACAGGTATCTCACGCCGCGTGAGTGTGCAACCATCATGGGGTTTCCGCTTGACTACGAGTTCTCACCAAAGTCTAAGGCGTATGCCGAAATTGGTCGCGGGCTGTGTACGCATAATGCCGCATTTTTGGGTAGAGTCTTGGCAGATGGTATTAGACGAGGAGTACGAACCGTTCCGGCTTTAACTGGTGAGCCAAGTCACCGTAACTCTTGGATGCAGGCGATTGACTGGCGTAGTCGTGGAGAACGTCTCTCGCTTAAGATGTCTCTAAAGGAGCGTCAAGCCTGGTGGGCTAAGCGGCACCCCGATATCAAGATGCCACTTAGCGAGTCTGAGGCTGCATAGTGTTTAAGAACGAAGCATCGTTTTCATTCTCTAAAGCAACGATGATTGCAGAGTGTCCACTGAAATACTATCGGTGGACTTATGCTTCATGGGGTGGGTGGTGGCGTGGTAATAAGCCTCCATCTGACAGAACAGCTGAGGAGAACTACGAGGCTAAGTTTATTGAGACGATACCATCATGGTCAGGAAAAATCATCCATAAGGCTGCACAGCATATCCTCGATCAAGCTAGGCAAGGCCGTAAGTTTAGTGACATAGAACCGGTGATGCTTGCCCACGCACGAAGTATGTTCGCACGTGGGCAAGACCAAGCTCTAAATCAACACTCTGGCAATCCGAAGCATAGGCTACAGCTATCAGAAATTATTGACGGCGAACCGGTAAATTGGGAGAATGTCTGGCTGCGGATACAGCAAAAATTACACTCTTTAGCGAAGGATAACTCCTGGTACAAAGCCGATACTGGTAATGAGACTAGGAACATATTGCGACACGCGATCAATAACTACAGGCAAATAGTTATGGTCGAAGATTTGATGTCTTTTCGAAGGTCAGGGTTACGAGTCTGGGTAGCTATGGACTTGGTTATTCGTGGTAGTGATAACTCTGTCATAGTAGTGGATTGGAAGACTGGCCGCAAGCGTAAGAAAGACAAACTACAAGCTAAACTGTACGGAATGTGGGCTAACGGTCTTGGATGGTCATCCGTCCATTCTGTAATTCCATACATCAGTCAAGAAAACGTGCAAGTAGATCATTTTCGCATCACCGATGAAGACATCGAAAAAACTGGGATGATCATCGATCTCTTTGCCGAAGATCTGGCCGATCGCTTGAAAGATGGTGATCTAGACCAAAACATCCCTATCCGTGATAAGTTTGAAGCAACTGACGACCCGTCTGTATGTGAGCGTTGCCCGTTTTATCGCTTGTGCAAGCGAGATGGTACGAAGCCGTGAGAGCTGGACGAACTAGTTCGAATGTGGTAACCTGACAGAGTAGTCGAGGAGGTTCTTGATGTACCCGTCTGTAACTCAAAAGCGTAATTGGTTGCATCGAGAGTCTTTGCAGCAGATGCTTCAAAGTCTCGGCCTTCCTGCCGTTATGGATTCTAGTCACATCGTTTTTAAGGGTGGAGTTGATCAGCTTGTATACTGGCTGGTCGCTTCTAGCGATCTTAGCGGGCTTCTTGGTACACCTGAAGAAGCGAAGATGATCTTCACTCAGCTGAGTGGTGCAGTATCCGTTAGCCATCTAGAGTCTCCAGGAATTTCGTTCCGTGGGGTACATCCTGTAGTCGATGGCGCGGCGATGAAGTTGAGGTTCGCTCAGCACAATGCTAACGAAGGCCCAGTAGGTTATATCGTTCCGGTTAGGCATCAAATGATGCGTACTGGAGAAGAATGGAATGAGCACGTTGCTCTGATTCCAAAAACGGCTATCGAACCATGGATGAGACTCGTCAACGCTGCTGACACGGCAACTAGATTCATCAGTCAAGCCAACATGATGATGGAAGTCTATAACGGTGGGGCTGAGCGTATCAGTCCAATGACCCTTAACGACATTATCATGGATGACTACGTAAAAACATCTATCGTTAACGACGTTAAGGGATTTCTCGATAAGAAGGAGTCCTTTCAGAAGCGTCGGTTGCCATGGACCCGTAAGTATTTGTTCAACGGTCCAGCTGGGACTGGCAAGACGTCTCTAGCACGATGGATGGCAACTGAACTCGGTCTTACACCAGTGTCTTTTGACTTCACTGATCGATACGCTGACGGTCGTACATTCAAGAACTTTCTTAGTTGGGCACAGCGTAAGGGCCCGGCTGTAGTAATTCTAGATGACTTCGAAAAGGTTCTTGCTTCTGAAAACAGAACTGGAATTACTGGACACACTCTACTAACTGCGCTTAGTGGAATGGGTAGTACGGATGGACTTATCTTCGTAGTCACGTCCAATAGCACGGAACCATTTAATGGTCCGATGCGCCGTCGCTTTGATATGATTTTGGAAGTCCCGCTTCCTGGCCCTGACCTACGTATGAAGTACCTTAAGCGTCAATTGGTTGAAGACGACGTTGACGATGGAACTCTACAGAGTGTCGTCCGCAGTTCTAGCAACTGGTCTTATGACGATCTGCGAGGGCTTATTGCCGCGGCATTGAACCTTGCTGATACCGAACGGATTGGTAACGGTGATATCATCGCTGCGATGAAGCTGATTACCGCCCGTCGTGGAGAATCGATCAATGCCTGATTACGTCGCCTCTGAAGCCGCGGTAATTCTCGGCTCGCAGAGCATCAATCTGCAGTATCGGCCGGGTGAACTTCCCGGTTCTGAGCCAGGCGACATCAATCAGATGTTTACTGGAGCAATGACTCGTAAGCCAATTGATCCAAAGCTAGTTCTGCATGCGGTTAAGCAGAACGGTGCTCTGATGGCTGTCTGTCACGTCGTCGCTGAAGGTTGTGCTGGAACACACTACTCGGTACAACCGCGATTTGACGTAAACATGATGGAGGATGATAAATTCGATCTTGATAAGCCTAAGACTTGGAAGCCGGAAGTACGTGAAGAACGTAACCGGCTTCAGGTACTTGTTCAAACTGGTTTCTTGGGACGTGGTGCTAAGTCACTGCGTGCTGGCTTCAAGGAACAAGAGCTTGATCGCGTAATCCTCGGTTGGGGTGGCGTGGTAGTCATCCGCGAAACCTACGTGGGTAAGGCTAAGCAGACGATGCCTACCAAGCCACGTGGATTCGCTAGGTTTGAAGCTGTTAATGCCGAATGGTCCAAGCCAGACCAAGCAGCAACAAAGGTTCCTGTTCCAGTAGCTCTTGAAGACGGTACGATTTACTGGATTGAAGAACCACGGCATTTTAGACGGCTTAAGGTCTCCCTGTCCGGTGGTAGATCTCGTTGGTTCAAGGAATACGGTGATTGGCGTGCAATGGACGCTAAGACCGGAAAATACTCTACCGGTAATAGACATCGACCGTCTCTTAAGCCAGGTCAACCTGGAGAGTACAAGCCGGGAGCCCTACCCAAGGGTGCTACACCCGCGACTGAAGTTATGGCTTGGCGCACGTCGTTTCCTGGAGCATACCCGTACGGATGGAGTGGGTGGCATTCTGAAATGAACGCGGCTACTGCTGCTGAAGAGCATGTTAAGCTCGTGCTTAGCTACCTCAAGTCCGGTCTACACAGTGTAATCCTTGCCGCGGCTAACCGCCCGTTTGATGATGCTGTAGCAAATTCTGCAGTAAGTAAGATCGATACACTTGGTCGCGGCCGTGAAGGGCTTGCATCACTGATTACTCTATCACTGATGCCATCTGATTCTGCTGCAAATATGAATGGTCAGTTGCCATTTGGTAACAACAGTGATGACCGTGGCAAGCTTGTGCTCCATGAGCTAAGTACCAAGCTACCTAAGGAGCTTCTTGACCAATCAGGACTACAGGATAGTCTAGCCGCAAGGTTCTCTGAAGCAGAACGTATTCCAGCTGTTCTACTTGGACGGTCTGACTCGTACAATTTTGCCACGGCATCAGCAGCATGGGCAGTAGTAAATCGCTTGAGGTTTGGACCGCACCACGAAGAACGTATGGCGTTTCTAGACCGTGTTCTTATCGAGATGGGTATCACTAAGTGGAAGATCGTAATCGAATCTCCAGAGTGGGGAGACAATGAACCCGCTGCTGGTATTACCAGTGTTACTGGTCAGCTTGGCGGTGTGTCCATCAATCAGGCTGCTCGCGTGTTCTCTAGCGCAACTGGTGGAGACTACAAGCCTACTGATCTTTGGTGGGGTGACGTTCCACTTATGGTTGTCGAAGCGATTCTGAATGCTGAGAACCCAGAGATGATGGCGAAGCTCTTTAGCGTTAAGTTGCCAGACGATTTTGATGTCAGCGAATTCAAGAATCAGGCTCAAGAAGCCCTTGACGCCGTCAACAGTAAGATCGATCAGATGAATTCTGATGACGAAGAATCTTCGCAAGAGCGCCCACCAGCGAACTAGCGAAGTGGTGAGCACTTCACCTTAGTGGTACTTTACCACAGTAACAATCACAGAGAGGGGAAAGCGTTATGAGTGACGTCGTAGGATTTGTTTGTCTTCGAACCGGTCAGTTTCGCCGAGAGGCAGAGCCTGGTGATGATGGTGAGCATAATTGGCTGCCGGTAAAGGAAGCTGAGCCGTACTTTGAACAGAAGACGCATAGCCGGGCTGCACCAACTGAACGATCCGATGATAATCGGTTCGATAAGTCTCATCTTTCCCCTGAGAAGGCATACCGTATTGGACGTGACTACCTAGCTCACGCAATCAGGTATGGTTTTCCGATGAAGGTCGTTAAGGAACACTTTGGAGCCGGCGTTCGAATCATGGAAATGGGATGTGGCAAAGAAATTCCTCTGTTCCGTACGCTTACCTGCGACCATAGCGCCGTTAAGCACTACAAGCCTTCGCAGTATTGCGCCGTAGACCTGAATCAAATCAAGTACCGTCCACGCGTTTCCGGCATTGAGACCAAGATTCTCAGTAAGACGAATGCTGTTGACGAGCCGGAGAAAGTTCCTGATTGGACGTTTGACGTCGTCATTTCCTTTGAAGTACTTGAGCACATGGACAAGCCTGACGGCGAGCGATTCCTAGATGGAATGGTTCGTTATGCGCGCCGCAAGCCTGAGCGCGAGGATGGTGCAGATGGGATGATTCTGTTGTCTACGCCAGTCAATGGCGGATTCATCGCCAAGAACCACATCTATGAATGGCAGCGGTCTGAACTACGTCGTGCTTTTGAAAAGCGCGGATGTGAGGTGATGGAAGAGTACGGGACATTCAGTAATCTTCGTAATCTTTTTCGTGCTATGGATGATAAGGAGATTGAAATCTGGAATCGTCTGGCTAACTACCATAGTCCACACACTTTGTCGTGTGTGTTCAGTGCCATGCATCCCGAGGCGGCTCGCAACATTGCCTGGAAGGTTCGTGTTCCAGCTGACGCCAAGGAGATTGCAGGATGACTCCGTTGATGCAGTCGATTGTAGATCACTTCGCTGACACGGAAAATAAACCGAAGTTGATGGCTATGATTACGCAGTACCATATTACTAATAGTGACGAACAGCCAGAATTGTACGATAATCTCGCAACGTACCTAGACGCCCATACCAGTAGTGAAGAGTTCATCGCAGCCAAGGCTTATCTTGAGACTGCTGTTGAACAAGCGCAGGAGTAAAAGATGATGAATAAAAGTACCATTTTGATGGCCCTTGGGGTACTTGGTATCGTTGTTATCTCTGGTGGGGCGTTTTACGCAGTATCACTTGGCGGTGATACTAGCACGGTAGTTACTATTACCGGAATTTCAGTGCTCGGCATGGTCTCTGCTCTCTCTTTTGAGAGCTAAAGCTAGTGATGATCTTCCTGGAAGGAGCTGATGGCGTCGGTAAGTCCACCCTTGCTGACGCTATTGAAGCAGAATTTGACGGTCCAGTTGTACGAATCAACAACGGCCCACCACCAACTGATATTCCGCCATATCTGCACTACGACATCATGCTTGACGATCTCATCGAGATTTCAGAAACTGGTACGCTAGTAGTAGTCGATCGGTTTCACGTTGGCGAGATCGTATACGCCAATCTTCTCCGAGGAGGGTCTAACCTCTCCATGAACGAAGCGCGTGAAATCGATGAACGTATTGTCGCCAACGGTGGAAAGTTGGTGCACTGTTGGTTGCCGCTATTGAGTATTCTCAAGCGTCAAGTTGAACGTGATGGTGGTATTCCAGACAAGAAGTCTGGAGCAGGTATGTCCCATGCAGGTCCCATCGCAAGTGGTTTCATGCGTTGCTGTGGTGACCTAAGTCGGTTAGGGGCTATCTCACCATACTGGTACACTCAAGACATGAGGGGATATCCATCTTGGATGGCTAAGACAATCCTCTCTTCATTTCGAGACCAGACGAACTGAACCTCATGGTTCACTAGACTGATAAGGGGTAGACTGTGTCCAAAGGAGATAGTCATGGAATTCCAGGCGGACATCATCTTCCGGATGCCGGAGCGCAATCAGAAGACATTTCACAACCTTCTGGAGGCGTGGAACCGCCTGACGGACGATACACTGAAGTTGACGCCAAAGACGAAGACCATCAAGTTTCACCGAGAAGGGCTCTCCTTGATTCAGGCCGATCCGGGACTCTCGAAGAGTTTGAGAATTTTCCGGAGAGTGTACGGTCGGCACCAACATGCGCCACCGCCCATCGCACCCTCGGCCGAACCCAAGGTCGAATCCAAGACCGTAGCCTCGAAGCAGCTTTCAAAGTCTCGGTCGAAGACCTCCTCAAAGGCAGCTTCCAGCGAGTCTCAGAAACAGTAAACCCTTCATTCGGGGTCCCTACTTTCAAAACAGGCGACTCCATGTGGAGGTACGCCCTTTCATTATGTTTGTTGCATGGAGTTGAGTCAGCGCCACGTGGTAACCTAGTGTATGAGGTTCCGTGGCCTGTCACTCTTCAGCTAACTGACGTTCATAAGCCTTTCATCCTAGATCCAATCCGACGGGTGAACTATCGTTTTGGCTTTGCTGAAGCTGCTTGGATTCTTGCTGGGTCCGATGACGTCAAAGTCATCAGTGACTACAACAAGGTCATGGCACAGTTTAGTGATGACGGTAAAGTTCTGTGGGGAGCTTATGGGCCACGTCTTATGGGCCAGATCAATCACGTTGTCGCGACCCTTCAACGCGATCCTGATAGCCGTCAAGCTATAGTAACTACTTGGAGACCTCAAGTTGGTCCGTTTAACGGGTATCCTCATCCGCACGAAGGTCAGGATGATTATCCAACACTGAAGTCAGCTGGTGTTGTTTCCAGCAACGATCCTCAACAGCCAGAATGGGACGGAAACTCCTGGCGATCCAAGGACATTCCGTGTACGGTTGCTTGGCACTTTACTATTCGTAACGGCAAGTTGAATCTGACTGTGTTCATGCGAAGTCACGATGTTTGGCTCGGCATGCCGTATGACGTACTGTCGTTTACAACGGTACAACGGGTTGTTGCGTCTATGCTTGAACTAGAGCCTGGCGTGTATAATCATGTGTTGAGTAATCTCCATCTGTATGGTACTAACTTCGACGACGCTGATGCGATTTACAGTCGCAGGATTAACATTCCTGAGGTTCTAGTACCTGAACTGCCGAGCTTTAAAAGCATCTTTCATGCTGATACTACGAGAAGGCTTAAGAACGTATGGCAGATGATTCTTACTGGTGACTGCCCGTACGGAAATGATGGGCTAAAGCCTTTCATTGGCGCTATCAACCGAGATAGACATTTGTGGCCAGAATACGACAGACTGATGAAGGCTAATCTTCGATGATTCAACCGTCTATTGACCGCACTATCGACCTTTACACCACATGTTGGACGATAGAGCATTGGGACCTGATTCTTGCCGAAGCCATGAAGGCGCGGTTCGTTGGGTTCGACTTTGAGACCAAACCAAATGGTCGTACTATCGACTTAGCACCAAAGAAGATCGGTAAGAAGGTCAACAAGGCATACCCCTCAGCCCTTAGGCCCGAGTTTGGCGCAAAAATAGCTGGGATCGCTATCGCTTGGCTAGATGAAGATCTCGGCAAAGTGAAATCTGCATACATTGGCATTCGGCATGATCAACGCTTTGCTGGAGGTATACAGCCGTCGTCTAAGGAGGTCATTCAATCCTTCTCCGAGTGGATGAAAGAAAGACCAAAAGACAAATTGGTTGTAGTACACAATCTTAGCATGGAGCTTGGTTTCATGCTAGCCGAGAATATAGTTTGGCCATTGGAAGGTCAGCTGCACGACATTCAAATCGCGGCTCGTGTTCTAAACAAGGGCGTTGGTTGGAATGAGCTCATTGGTCTTAAGCCCCTCCAGAAAGATGTTCTTGGTCGTGATTTGGATACCAAGAATGATATGGATCGTTGGCTGAAAGACCATAAGTTCAAGCCAGGCGCAGACATTTGGCGCGCGCCAGTTCCATTGGCTGGTCTTTACGCGCAGGACGATGCTGCAGACACGCTATTGATTTTCCTCAAGTGGTACAAGTGGATTTATCAAGCGCCCACACGATGGTGGTGGTACAGGGGTCCTGACCGTCGATACCGCCTTGACCTATACGAACTAGAAATCGAGTCAGCTATCCAAGCTACCATTGCCGGTATGCGTGGTACTAGGTATGACCGCAACTTGGCAGAACGTCAGACGGTAGCAGCTACGACTCTCCAAGCTGTCGCTACACGTTGGGTAAGGTCTTACCTTAAGATGCCGACGTTGAACCCTGGCAGTAACCAGCAGCTTCGTGGTATTCTCTTCCGTAACAAAGACTTCGGTTTTAAACCGTCCATGATGCATACCACTGATGCATTCAAGAAAATGAGAGAGCGTGACCAAGTCAAGATTATGGCTGGATACGGTGATAAGTCGATCATCGATTACATGTCACTTGATGTTGATGCTCTTCAACATTATGGCGAACAACATCCAGAACATGAAGACCTCATGTTCATGCTTCAGGTCTATCGAAAGTGCAACACTGCTTTGGCGTGGTTTAATGAGCGCGCCGAGACATTCGGTGCTAAAGCCTGCCCTGACCCATGGTTTAACTACCCAGTAGTTGACGACTGGGTAGATTTGATGTTTCATCGGCTAAGAACAGTTGGGACTGTTTCTGGACGTATGAGTTCTGCTGACTATAATGCGCAGCAGGTACCGAAGCGGTTTAAGATGCTGGTCAATGCTGATCTGCTATTTAGAATCCTCGAAGCGTTCTTGTCACCTCGTGAATACGAGTACACTAAGAACGTTATGGTAATGTCGAAGTGTAAAGAGGGTGATGAAGCCAAGGTATTGAAGCTTGAACCCGGGTCTCCAGTTGTAGACTTTTCAGTACGCTCACTGTTCATCTCTAGGCCCGGTCATATGATGAGGCTACTGGACCTCAGTCAGGTTGAGCTACGTGGATTTGCCCACTACACAGGAGCAACTCTGTTCTGTGACGGGTACGGAACTCCGATGCAGGATGACCAAGTCTCAGACGAATTGAAGTACATTAGAGACTACATGGAAACAGGTGAATTGCCAGACAAGTCGAAGTACGATGTTGATTGGCGACGTCATCTATCCATGGAAGAAAATCCGTTTGATGCTCACCAAGGAGTCGCTGACGAAATTGGTATGGACCGCAAGTCTGCCAAGGGTATTAACTTCGGTATTCTATACGGCATGGGTCAAAAGAAGCTGGCTAGAGGCCAGGGTTGGACCAAGGCACAAAGTTACCAGTACATGCGTGAATACCACGGTCGCCTACCTGAAATCAAGCAGGTTCAGGATAACATCAAAAAGGCACTTCGACAGCGTGGATTTGTCTTTGACCCATTCGGTAGAAGGTACTATCTGCCTATCAGTAAGGCGTACGTTGGTCTCAACCGTCTCATCCAGGGCTGGGCTGCTTCTGCCTTTAAGGTTGGATTTGTTCGCACGTGTCAAATGTTTGCGAGTAAGGCATTCAACGCCACTGAGATTCATCCAATCATTCGTCGCCGCATCCCTACTGACGCACGGGTGCTCACTTGTATCCATGATGAATTGATGAACGAGATTAAGGAAGAGCTTGACACACCACATACTGATTGGTGTATTCGGTCGTGTATGACTGCGTTCTTTGGACTTAAGGTTCCGCTTGCCAGTTCGTCTGAGCGCGGGCCCAAGTCTTGGGATGGCGTTAGCGACGTTAAGGCCGTCGATATCGCCGCTTAACTAACCAATGAAGAGAGGGGAAAAATGCCTGGAGCTCGTAACGATTCTGTTTTGTCTGATGATGAGCAAGTGATTGGAGTCATTCCTAAGTCAGCTAGAACTGAGCAGCGTGTTCTTACCAAGATCTTCTCGGCCAGGAAGAATGCTAAGCCTGGTCGGTACGTTGATATCCGTGAGTTTTGGTATCGAGACGGTGTCACTGAGCCACCAGTACACGGGCGCAAGGGTATCATGATTGTTCGTGATAACATTAGCAAGCTCATCGAGATTTTGCTAACTGGTCTTGAACCGGAAGACTTCACCGACGAAGATTTGGATAAGTACCAGGAAGCGATTGATAGTCTTCGTGATCGCAAGGTTAACGCAGTCGATGTCTAAGAACCCTGAGACGATTGTCACTAACCGGATCAAGGACCTACTAAAGCGTAATGGCGCACATTTCGTAAAGTTATCCGATAGCTTTACACGAGGTATACCGGACGCCATGATAGTTACTAACCGTGTGATCATGATGGAGTTCAAGGTCGATTCGACCAAGGGCACCATGTCAGAGCGCACGTACAAGTCGCTGAAGCTATCCGGTGCTCAAGATCATCACATCAAAGCTATCCGAAAAAGAGCCGGTAGTAGCGCGTATGTGGTAACTGACACAGTTGGTGGCGGTCGTCTCAAGGTTTGGATTCCAGCGGACCCGTTTAACGAAGCGTCTGAAGAATACGTTTGTGTCTGTGAAGGTGAGGACAACTTCTTGCGACTAATGGGCTGCTATGTCTGAGTCAACCCCTGATCTACGTAAGTTGCTAATTGGGTTAGGTGAAGTCATGCACAAGCATTACCCTGGTATCGTAGAAAAGTCTCATGTTAAACGCGTGGCCGACGCTAAGAATACTCTGCTAGTGCTATCTCGTGTTATGATGGGGCTTTCAAAGAAGGTTGGTGTTACCGATGAAGAAGTAGCAGCTATCGTAAGTAATGCTAGATTGGATGATGACAAACCTCTCTTCGTATCGGTAGAGGAAAGGCCTGCAAAGGTAACTGGAAACGTTACTGACTGGGATATCGTTAGCCATGTTGACCAGGTACTACTTACCGGCAGTCCTCCTGAATGGTTTGTTGACGTGTTCTGGCCACCGATCATGCGACGAGTTTCACAAGGCAAAAAGATGACGGACAGAGAGCGAGCAATCGCTTCATACGTCGCTAGTACTAGTGGTGGTGAACGATGAGTAGACCAGCATGGCATGACTACTTTATGACTATCGCTCAAATGGTAGCGACTAGAGCCACGTGTAACCGTCGTCAAGTTGGGTGTGTGATCATCAATTCGCGTCGTCACATCGTGGCCACTGGATACAACGGCTCTCTACCTGGAGCACCGCACTGTGACGACGTTGGCCATCTGATGCACGACGGACACTGCGTCCGTACTGTACACGCTGAGTCAAACGCTATTGCTCAGGCTGCACTAGGTGGACAGAGTACAGATGGCTGCACAATCTTTGTGACGACGCATCCATGCCCTACCTGTCTGAAGCTGATTGCTTCGGCTGGTATTAAGCACGTCATTTTCATGGGTGATTATCACGAAGATGAAGACTCTGTGAGTACTAAGATCGCGGCTGAAGCGAAAATACGTATTGATAAGTATACCAACGCTCGCGAACAGCTTTTGACTCCTATGTCCGATGAAGAAGCCAAGGACTTGAAACTCGTGACCGAAGAAGAGATCACGTCTGCTCTCAAGGTCATGGGTCAACACTACTATCCGAACAAGTACAGAGGAGAACCGAAATGAGAATCGGACTGTGTGGACCTAGCGGAACTGGAAAGACCACGATTGCTCGGATGTTGTCTGAGCGATTTCATGTGCCAATTAACCCGGTGGGGTCACGTAGCACCGCCGAAGTTCTCGGTTTTACTAATCCGTACGACGTTGATCTTGCTAACCAACCTGCGTATAACGCCGCAGTTTTAGAAGGACTAACTCCTGACCTAGCGGCACAGGCGGCGGTGTCTGACTACAACAACTATGGCTCTAAGGGTAACACGTGTCGAACTATGTTTCAGCGGCGTCTACAAACTGAAAAAATCGAGTGGGAAAATAACCACGACAGGTTCATCACCGATAGAACTACTATCGACGATTATTGCTATACTGCTATGCACGCTCCATACTCACTGAGTGACGAGTTCGAGCTTAACGCCGCAAAGCATATGCTACGGTATGACTTGGTTTTGTTCTGTAGTATGGACGCGTTCATTAATGTTGGAGATGACCCTGCACGACAACAGAGTCTCGCGTATCATCGGGCGTTTGAACGTATGGTAAAAGCTTGTCTTGATCAATGGATTAGCTGTATGTATGGAAAAGTGCCTCCACTACCGACTCGCGAAGACTACATTATGGAAATCGCTATGAGCGTTGTCAACAGGTAATCTGCGAATTCACGAGAATATTTTTTACCTACGAAATTCCTTGTGTGATACAAGGATGGGGCCCCTCATTGGAGGGGCCTTTAACGTCTTCTGAGGGGAAGAACAACAATGACCAAAGACAAGATGAGAGCAGAAATCCTCAAGGCAGAACCGGCGAATGAGATCGCTAAGAGGACGAAAGCTAGCCATGATGACTTGAAGAAAGAGTTGCGCGCAGTTCGGCGTCGTGAGAAGCTAAAGGCGAGTTCAGAGGCTACACCCGTGTACGCTCTATACCGCTTGGAAGAAGGCGATCTGATGAGTTGGCGATTTTACACTGAAGATGATAATCAGTGTGGCCAGCTCCACTATGGTGATCAACTCCCGCTCCGTAATGAAGTGGTTGAGACGGATGAAGGTAATCTTCGTATCATCAAAATCGAAGATGGTCTTGAGATCACTACTGGTGATCTCCCAATTCGAAATGAGTTTGATCCTCGTCGAATCTATGTAACTCCAAGTTCCACTAACGTGGCGTTCCAGCGTCTTGATGGTAACCGAGTTATTCTCTGGTCGTACAAGCATCAGTCAGAGATTTCAATTAGCAACCGGGTCAAGCTGGAGCGTACCCCACGCACCGCGGCTCGAATCGCTACCAAGAAGCGTAAGAATACTCAGAAGCTTACGGCAGCTTATCTGATCGCTCAAAACCCACAGGTTGGTGACAAAGAGTTGAACCGCCTTCTTAAAGAGGCGTTTCCATCCGCCAACATTAAGCTGGACGGCCGACACGGTAAGCACTATCTATCGCTGTCTCGTCGCGGTCATCTGCCTGTTGCTCCGGATACTGATCCGAGGGAGTGGTAGCCCAAGCTACCGTATTTCACTGTGGGGCCTCTGGGGCTTACGAAACTAAGAGGGGTATATCCTTCCCCTCATACCCCTCTTCGTGAGCTCCAGGGGTCTCCTACCCCTACGGAATTGCCCCTTAGGGGAGGGGCCAAGAGTGAGGTTTTCCAATGAGTGGACGCGTATTCCATTCCGACTCTCGTACCTGGTCTAATTTTCAGCCTAGTGAGTTGGTTAAGCTATGCGGAGTTAACCAAGGCCGTTGGCCAGTGTACGTAGTAAAAGAACTACTGGATAACGCCGTAGCAGCAATTGAAGAGTTCGGTGTAACGCCAATGATTCGCGTTACACTGACTGATTCATATATCGAAGTTGCGGAGAACGGGCCTGGCATTTCAGACGCGGTTCTTGATAACATCCTGGACTTTGACAGATTTGGTGGTAGTAACAGACATCACAAGCTACCCACCCGAGGTGCTCAGGGCAACGCCATCATGACGATTATGGGTATCGTCTCGGCATGGTTGGATGTTGGGTACATCGAGTTGTACCGACCTAGTGGACATTCGCTTCGACTTCAGGTCAATCTTGACAAGGTGAAGCAGAAAGTCGATGTGATACGTATTCCATTTGGTGCCCCAAAGCCATCAGCTATTCGAGTCCCACTACCGGAACTACCTTGGAAGCGAGGTGGATCAACACTAGACGATGTGTTTGACGCCGTACGTCAATTTGCGTGGATGAATCCACACGCGAAGTTCATGGTGATGTACAAGTCGACTATCTGGTCAACCCCACCAATGAACACTACCAAGACGAAGCCATGCATGAATGAAGCCCATAAGGCTGGAGCGTCTACTTGGTTTACGTTAGATGAGTTTACAGAGCGTATGGCAGCTGACGTTAGAGCTAGGCCTAACTATAAGCTGTATGACTGGATGCGTGAATTCGCGTTTTCTCGTATTTCTCCATCAGACCTGCGGAACCAAGGAATTGATAACGTACCAATTGAAAACGCTGTCAAGCAGGTTAAAAGCGTCTACGAGTATATGTCGAAGGTCACGTCTAAGAAGGCCACGTTCCCACAGTTTAACGCCGTGGGCGATGAAAGACTCGCTCAATTTCTTACGAAAGAAATGGGTACTGATGCGGATGCTGGACACTGGTACCACTCGGTTTCAGGTACATTTTCTAGCAACGAGGCAGAGATTCCGTTTCTTGTAGAAGTCTGTCTGATGCAAATGCCAGAAGGTAAACGGCGGGCTCCAGAACCGATTCTAGCTATGAACAGAACGTTCTTGTATGGGTCTCCGTCTTTCAAGGGTAAAGACGGATTCAAGTATCGTGATAAGGTTCGTGGACAATGGTTGTCTATCAATGGTGACCTAGGCTCTATCGCTAGAGCATACCAAATTGACCATGGTAAGACACCCTGTTCGTTTGTTGTCCACGTAACCTGCCCTAGTCCTGGATATAGCGGGTACGGGAAACAACAGTTTGATACGTCCTGGTTGTCTGCTCCGCTATCTGAGTGTCTTGAAAAAGCAACTCTTGAGGTACGCCGTCAACGCCACGGGGAAACTAAGCGAAAGAAGGCTAAAAAGCAGAAGCGAGATACTATTCGTCTTGAACTATTTCGCTTGATCCCTAGGGTACTCAAGGAGGTAACCGACAATGGTAAGTACGAGCCGTTGATTCGTCAGTTCTATTACTCGATGCGTAAAGAGTGGTATGTCCTAGACGATCGTGAGCTTCACTACGGGACATTCTGTGCTTATATCGATGAGTACGAACGAAATGTTGCTGGTAAAGCTATCTGTCTAAAGGACCCTCGAGGGACCATGTACGAACCTCACAACGGCAAGACCGTTCGTCTAGGCACTGCAGACGTTCGTGACTTCAAACCGAAGAAGTGGCTGGGTCATACTATCATCTTCGTTGAGAAGGAAAACCTCGCCGCTCAGATGAGGCAGATGAAGATCGATAAGCGATGGGACGCTATCATCGTCGGCTCTAAGGGATTTGCGGTTGAAGCCATTCGTGACGTATTGCAGAAATACAAGAAGCTTCTTGGTGACATGGTCAAGATCATCTGCCTGCACGACGCAGACCCAGCTGGATACATGATTGGGTACGACCTAGCCACTAACCTTCCCCGGTTTGGCGAGAACGTTAAGATCGAAGTCATCGACGTCGGTCTAACAATTCGGGATGCTGTCGAGATGGGACTACAAGACGAACCATTCGAGATTAAAAAGCATAACTGGTCTATGATCAATAAGACGATGACCAAACATAAAATCGTAGACCCAGACGGAACAAAACGTCCGCTGATGGAACCAGAAGCGTTTGATGCGTTCATGCCAAAGATGTTTCGTACCGGTGAATTCCCGTATTGGGTAGACAAGCCGAAGGGTCGACGAGTTGAACTTAACGCGATGCCTCCTAAGGAATTCGAACAATGGGTCGAAAAGAACTTGGAGAAGCATGGATGCAAGAAGGTTCGCCCACCAGATGCTATCGTCGAAGAGAAGATGAAGACGGCCCGTCGTAACAAGGTTACCACTGAGATGGGTGCGGTGTTCATGAAGCTGGCCGGGGAAGACATGGTCATGGAAGTCATGCGAGAGATTGGCGTCCCGGCGTATGACTTGGACAAAGTTTTGGAAGGTAGGCCAGAAACGCATTGGGAATACCTGGTGACTAGGGCAGCGCAAGGTGGTGAAGACATCAATGAAGCAGTGACTCGCGTGATGAAGCGGCGTGTTCCTCTCCTGTTTCAGGAGCAGTCATGAAAAAGAACAAACTACTAGTCATAACTAACGACCCTGATAACGTAGTAGTCATCAAGCCGATGCAACACAACCCTCTGATCGGGCAGCGGTTTCACACACTCATCTGTGATGATATAGGTCCTGACGAAGAGATGACTGAAGTTCAGCGTCAAAAGCTACTGGCATGGTTCGATAAGATGATCCTGCCTGTGATGGTTCCTGGCGCTAGTATCAACGGGATGAAGCTACCAACGTTGTTTGAGGCAAATGATGCGTTCGTACAGATGTATCAACAGGAACCTTACGTTGTAAAGTATCCATGCCCCATGTGTGGTCATGAAGTCTATTCTACATCGGGCAATAGGTACTGTTCAAACAGGGATTGTGACTGGAAGTTGTCATGAACGATTCATACATGACTCTTTACGTGCCGATTGTAAACCAAAACGAGTGTAGTTACGCACCTGGTTCAATCGCCGATCAAGTCATGGAAGTTTGGAGTAGCATCAAATTTCGTGGGCTGCTAAAACTCATGCAACCAACAGCTAAGGTAGTGTTTGACAGAATTCATAGTGGTCAATCACTAGTGGTTACATACATGGCTCCAGATGCCAGTTCGAACCATGTAAAATTCATCAAAGTATCTGTGCAGCGTCCAATTCCAGTTGAGCTCTTTAAAGAAGATGAAGACGCACCTAGAGTCGTAGTTGCTGAAGCGCTTTCATGGATTATGAAGCACGAGCTTGACGAGGCAACACCAACGAGCCAGGGATGGCTCATCAACAATCCTGATATGGACCACGTGTAATGATTGAACCAGACTGGGAAGAGCTCGTACCAGAAGTCACACTTCGGCCGCAGCAGAGAGAAGCGCTGTCACGTATCTTTAATGCCTTCTGGATAGACGACAAAGACGTCGTCTTTCTACAGGCACCTACCGGTGTGGGGAAGAGCATCATTCAGCTAGCACTTGGTAGGTATCTTGCCACGCTGAACAAAGGAACGTATGTCTGTACACCACAGAAGGTTCTCCAAGATCAGATGCGTGGTTGGGAACAGCTGAAAATCATGAAGGGCAAGTCAGCATACTCATGCACATTGATGCTCGGTACCAGTGTTACGGCTAAGAATGCACCTTGTAACCTGAACCCACAGATTCGAGAAGAGAACCCAGCTGAATGCAGTGTCGGCAACTGTCCGTTTTACACCGCTCTTAGTGAAGCACAAGACTCACCTATCGTGATGCATAGTTATGCGTCATTGATGGCTCAAGCGAACATTTCATCTCATTTTGGTCCGCGCGAATTGCTGTGCATGGATGAGGGTCACACTGCCGTTGACTGGATCAGAACATACTTGACGTCAACTATCGACCCAGAAGATCTATTGACGTTGACTACAGACGAGCCACCAGCGAATCCTGACTTCTTCCTACCTTGGCTACGTTGGCAACTGCGGTATCTTGACATGGATGAACAACAGAGAGGTCTCTCGGAGGAGATGGCCATTACACTCATGAAGATGAAAACCCATAAAAAGGGTTTCGGCATCTACGAAGAAGCTGAACTTCAAGAGATGTATGACAATTCTGACGAGAAGGAAGAACGTTCCTACGAAAGTTTTGCCAAGCGGTTTTTGCTTGACTCAGGCTCCGTCCCGTGGGGAACGACGTGGGAAGAACCTAATCAGTGGCATCCGCAAGGTCGATGGACGATTAAGCCATTGAAAGTCGCTACCATGGCTGAAGCACTGACCGGCCTGGGTAACAAGATTCTAATAGTCACCGCAACCGTCTTGCACATTAAGCTGTTTGCCGCAGAACTAGGCCTCAAGAACTTTGAGATGATCGATATTCTTTCAGCATTTGACCCTGAAAACCGTATCGTTAAGAAAGACTACGTTGGTTCTATGTCTTACAAGAACAGGACCCGTACGTTTCCTGCTCTGATTGACAAAATTGAGCGACTGGCAAACCTTCATTATGACGAACCTGGAATCATTCATACACACAGTCATTACTTGGCTGGAGATGTAGCGGATGCTCTACGCCGCCGTATGGGTGGCCGTATGATTGAACAGCTGCCAAGGGGTGGTGCTAGAACTGAAGTAATTCAACGCTTTCTGTCTGGTGGGTATGGTCCTAACGCGATTCTTGTTGGTCCGTCTATGATGGAAGGCGTGGATGGTGCGGATGATTCTTGCCGCTGGCAGGTTATGGCTAAAGCACCTTGGCCACACATGAAAGACCCAACTGTTGAGTATCTGATGAAGAATCTTGACAGAAGGTGGTCATCAGCTTGGTACACGTGGAAGGCAGCACAGATTACCGTTCAAGGTATTGGCCGTGTTGTTAGGTCTGCATCTGACCACGGTATCACGTACTTGCTTGACTCCGGATTCGAGCGAATCATGAAGTCTGGCTACATTCCTGAATATATCATAGATGCAGTAGAGTAGGAGGTTCGAGTGCAGCAATACATCATCTTCGGAGGACGCGTCTGTCCCATTGTCTCTGTGGGTGTTGAAACCACTGAGGGAAAGCGCGTTGATATCGTAAGTGGAGTTCGTGAGCGTCGTGCTAAGGCTGGGAGTCGTCCTGGGCGTGGATGGCGTCCTGTACGGAACAAGCCACGTAATTGGGTTAAGCACGAAAAGGTGGTTACCAAGGACGTACTTGTTACTCACGATCAGGTACTTAGCGAATACCCCGTAGCAACTGAGTCCAGTGATGTTATTCACCCTGAGTCTGCGTACGACGAAATTATCACGTCTATCATGCAGGTTGCGGTAAAGAATGCCGGCGCTCGCGGACGTCGTATTATGCCTGAAGTTCAGCATAGTCTGTTTAACGACAGGTTTCAGCGTGACGGAATGGTTCTTCTTCCCGACGAAATTCTATCCGGAATGATCACCCGAGCTTGGGAGTCGCTTAAGCCGAAGCGGCGTAAGCCTAAGCAGGTTAAGATTGAAGGGCGCACAATTCTTCCCGAGCCTAAGAAGAATGAGGAGTCTGAGGATGTCGCAAAGAGCGGGCCACCAGACGTCAAGGAACCAGAGTCAGACACGTCTAGTGAAGATGACGGAAAACCTGTTGACAATGGCGAACCTGATGCGGAGAATTCTGGTAAGCCTACCGGGGTAAAGTTGGATGATGGCGAAGTATGGTCTGAGAAGATTAACGTTGCTGTCCCAATTGATGAACTCGAGGCGATGGAATCCGCATTCGATCAGGGATGGCCGCCGGAAGCTATTCTCGATGGTGCTACCTCCCGCAAGAAGGGTCCCAACGGATACACGTTGGCGTTTATGAGTAAGAACGAATTCGATGCTGACAAGTTCACGCTGAATACCGAGGACTGATACATGCCGGTCGAGTTCTATGAGGCTGAGGTCACGGACGGAAACCCTGACCCCAATCTGCCAGGACACATTAAGGTGAAGATTCCTCAGCTGTTTAGGGACGACGAGTGTCCAGCACTGATCGCACCTATGTATCCCGGTTCGCCGTTCGGCGGCTGGCACTCGATTGCATGGCCCACCAACCCCGATGACGATGCCGCACCAGTTCGCGTTATCGTTGCTCATCTTGGTGGAAATTCATTCCGTTGGCTGGGCTCTAGTCAGAGTTGGACTTCCATCTCTGACAACCCTGAGACAAGAGCAGGGGCTAGATCACCAGATGGTAGGCATAGTATTCTTCTAGACAATAATCTAGGCGTATACCTAATTGCAACGTCTACAGCCGACGCCGAAAAGCAGTCGTTCATTAACATTGATCCACGTAGCGACAGAATTCAAATGGGTACGGCCAATGGTGTCGGCCTAATCATGGAAGAAGGTACATTCGGTGTTACGGCTAACCATGCACTGCAAATGAATCCAGACGGAGTTTTGATCTCTCATAAAGATGGTATATCATACCTTGCGATGGAAGACGGTAACATCACCAAGTTGGGTGGTGGCAACATCCAGATCGCAGGTAGTACGATTGAAATGGGAGGTGGTACCACTCCACCAGTACACCCGTACCCGTTAATGCTAACACTGCTAGCTGCACTAAAATTGCTAGCTGATGATGTTGTAGCTTGCGGGTTGGCAATTCCTGCCGGAGCCCCGTACACAGCCGTCAACGCTACGGCTTTTAGTGTGAACGCGGCTACATCAATCGCTTCTGGGCTTCCTTACCTGTCGAAACGAATCTACGGAGATTAAACGATGGCTACGAAGTGTCAACTCCCGACTCTACCAATTCCATCTTTCGAACTTGGTATTGTTCTTCCACCACTTCCGTCTTTGCCAGTGTTCAGTCTTGTGTTTCCTTGTCCACTCGACGAGCTCTGATCAATGGCTAAAGTGATGAAATGGCCGCCTGTTCCTGTTGGTGGTCGAATTCCGATGGTTAAAGGTATTGATGCCACAACCATTCTTGTATTGCTTACGCTGGGTGATACAAGTCAAAATCCGTACAACCCTCGTTCGTTAAGTCTAGGTGAGGTTGCGTTTAAGACGGACCAAGCCGCAGAAGGTCGTATCAGAGCTACGCTACAGAGACTAAGCTCAATCATCTACATCGATGAGTTTAAGGACTCTTCGTCTAAGGATGATATTGCTGACGGCATTCGTACGTACTCGCTCAAGTTTACCGATCGAGAAGCACGTCAGCAGACGGAGATCGAATTCAATGGCTAATCAGCCTCAAGATGTTCGGTGGCCACCGAGTAATAACATCGATTTCGACGATATTCTAGACGTCATGTTTCAACTTCGGTCGCTTCATTTCCCTGAACACACCGCTAAGGATTTGATCGATCCGTTTGTACAGCAGATGGTGTTGACAACGGCTCTTGGATCACACGTTTTTAATAGGGCTAACCACGCACTTAAGCAGTTTGACGTTCGATCTATCTCTGCCAGACGTGCAATGATCGCGTTGCTTGCGCATATGAATCGCCCTCTTCTCCCCATGCAGCCTAGCCGTGGGAAGGTGTATGGTAAGTTGAGTGGAGCGCCGGTAATCAACACGACTTATCTTGTTGAAGGTATGCGATTCGCACAAGCAGGTATCACTGACCCGTCATACAGTGCTGACGAGGATATCGCTACGGGAGGGTCCGTTGCGTTTGACGCCTGGTTTTATGATACGTCTGCGGATACTGCTACTCAGCAAGTATTCACTGCAGCCGGTATTTCTATGGAAGAGAATGACGCTATTATCATTGGCTTTCCTGGTCTAATGTTCAATGCCGTCGACCTGGCATTCAACTCAAATCCGGCTGCGTCTGGTAGTATTTCATGGGAATACTTCAATATCGAATCTGGGTCGCCATCTTCTGTTACTGAGGTTAGCGGAACTCTTGAGTTCGATCTGTCAGACTACCTAAATGACGCAAGTGATAGTGCGTATGGACTGGAAGTGTCCATCACGCATAAACCTACCAATGTGACAGAAGTAGTTACTGTCACATCTACATCAGCGCCAGCAACAGCTGTGACGTCTTACTTGGGACAAGCGACTCCTAGTACTAGTATCTCTGATTACGAAGTCATAGCTGATTGGCGCCCCATTCCATCCGTAGTCGATGGTACGACAGACATGACGGGTGATGGTACAGTTTCGTTCCTGATCACTGATCTGAAGTCAGAAACGAATGATTGGGCTGAGCACGATGAGTATGGTTGGGCTATCCGTGGTCGGATCTGTGACCCAGCTGGAACTGCGGTATTTCCAGAACTAATTGATCTAGAGCAACCAACGAACACTGATGGTAGCTGGTATGCAGAGGTGATGATTACTCAAGGATATCGTCGTCAGGTCACGGCCGGACAAACTGATGGTACTAAATTCCAATTCATTTCTGTTTCTCTAGAACCGATTGATGAACCAGTTAGTGACCCTAAGGTTGAAGTTACTATCGATACTGATACGGACTGGGAGATCGTTGACGATTTTACCGCTACCACAGCCTCGTCAAAGCACGGTATCTTCTCTGAAGATGTAGATGATGGTTGGGGTGTCATTTTTGGTGATGGAACAGTTGGTCAACTACCCACTAATGGTGAACCAGTCTACGTAACATTCCGCTCTGGTTCTACTCAACCCGGAGACCTAGCTGATGGGTCTGAAGTGAAGGCTCTAGGTGGTCCAGGGCTGGTCTCATCCTTTGTTCTTCCACGTGGAACTGAAGGGTACATGCAAAAAGAGTGCAGTGACTACGATAGCACACAGCGATTCAGGTTTAATATCGTACCACAGCTAGCACTTAGGGCCGAAAGTGTTATCTCGGCGCCAGAAGTCACCACCGCACTGTCTGGTGGTGCGCCTAACCGAGCAACATTCACGACGTCAGATGGTCGTAAGCCATTCTCTCGTGCGTTTTACACTCTTGAAGGGGCTGGTACGCGTCAATACCGCGTTCTGGTAGTTGGATCAGAAAACGATCCACTGGGTACCGTTTCATCGGCCGATGCAGCAGAGGCTGAAGTATGGCTTAACGGAACTGAAGTGGGTATCGAAGTCGTTGGTGGGCACGGTCCTCAAAATACAGAAGCGATTGTATCGGCTTTCGTCAGCCGCAGTCTGCTACCAACCATTACTGTGTACGTCCCAAGCTCTGAGAACGTCAGAGCTCAGGCAGAACAGGTAATTCGTACGTTCTTCTCACCGCACTCTAGAGATGAAAACGGAACGTTCCGATGGTCATTTGGTGGTAAGGTACCAATGGCTGTTCTATTTGGGCTGCTGTGGAACGCTATTCCTAATCGCACTTTTATCGAGATCAGTACTAGCGACGGCGTTGATACTTACGATGCTGGAGACTTTGTCCAGCTAGGGACGTACGAACTACCAGTTCTAGATTCAACGTTCGATCCTGATACTAACATCATCATCGTCCTACCCTGAGGTAATGAATGGCTATCCCTCAGCTTGGTACTGATGTCCATGGCTTGTCTTCGCTAGCGCGTCGATGGACTCCTAGCACTCTGACTAGGACCCCTGAGGGTCGACGGTATATGGAGGCACTGGCCGACCAGATCGCTTATGCTTTAAACATCATGATTGATCTGGAACAGTACCTTCCTATCTTGCTTAATCCGTCAAGGTGCCTTGATGAAGACCTGCCTAGAGTTCTGGCGCTACACGGAATTGACGTAAAAAAGGAACCGCTATCCGTTGCCAAACAACGGCGCTTGGCAATTTTGGCTCAGCTGCTATCTGTTTGGCGCGGTTCATTCGCATCGCATCGTGCTACGTCTAATGCACTAGCCGGTGGTGTGTCGATTATTCGACCGTACCTGGTGAATCGCGTTGTTGTGGATGAATCATCCATGTCATTTGTGCTGATTCCTGACGTATTGTCAAACAACACTGATATATTTCTACTGGGTCAAGGTCCATCGGCTACTGAGTTTGAAGAAGGCGAGACGCTTCGTATGCTTCAAGCCGTGGCAATCCCGCTCGACCAAGTTACCTTGATTCCTTGTTGGGCGTTGACCGCTTGGAAAGATGGGTATGGTAGCTGGCTGTACACGGATTTTGATCCGTCTATGGTAGCCACTACCGTCAACGGTGAATACGAGGCTATGGACCTCGGACCAGATATCGATGCGGTTAACGCGGAACAGTACATCAGAACGCCGACTGTAAAAGACACGATTGCTGGATTCGAAACCCAGTGGATCACAGTATGGTTTAAGATTGACGGAACTGCGCTTAACGAGTATTGGGAAGTCTACGCGTACGCTTCAAGTGACGGACCCGATGGTGGATCGTCAGAGGCGTACGTTGCGAGAATCAATAATAGGTCCGGAAATCTTACGCTTCATAGAAAGTACGCTGGTACAGTCGGTAGTGCTATCGCCACTATCCCATTCGTTATTGGTGAAGATCTCGCTGGTGATTACCATCGATTCGATTTCTTTATCATCCAAGCTGAACAAGAAGCACTGCTACGTGTCGCAGTCGATGGCAACCCGTCATTCTGGTATGCTGACTCTGTCATTTTTATCGGGAACAGACCACGAGGCAGCTACGGGTTTGCCGGTCTGGATACAGCGGTATTTACTCAAGGAACACTTAGGCTTGGCGCACTGACATTTCGTGATCAATACGTTGGCAACACGATTGACATCACATTCGTAGCCCCTGACGCCGTTAGTGGTTTGTACGTTTGGTGGGATGGTTACGATTCTGCCAACTATAACGGAAGTAGCGAGCTTCTCAGCATTACAGACAAAAGTGCCAACACGATTGATGCAACCCCAGACTCGACTACTGGTCCAACTCCAGTTTCTTACGAAGTTAATGGCGTACCAACAGATCTACCTGGTAACTTCACGGTTGCACTGCCTACGAATCATCCAGAATCGGCTGCTGGTCTAGCTAAGGTATTGACTGACTTCACGGTGTTCGCAATCGTTCCAACAGAAAACAGTCAAACAACCGGTTCTGCTATGTTTAGCATTTATGGTGATGATGGTGGTGGGGCGAACTTTCAGTTCGTGTTTGGACAAGGTACTACTCCAGGTCATATCCAAGCTTTCATGCAGGGCGGGTCTTTCGAAATTGACGTAGACTTCAATAACGGGAACACCGGTTCTCATGCAATCGTAATTTTCCGACGAGAAGCGGGCGTTGATCTAACGATGGATTGTTGGTACGACTCTTTGGACGGTGGTGGCATACAGAAGCCAACTCAGGAGAGTTACGGGTCTGACCCAACTACTGGAACCTTGACGATCGATAGCATGGCTTATGGTGGCCGCGGGTCAATTACCCAGGTGTGGTCCAGTAACCCGATCCATACAGTTGCTGTCTACGATAGAGCTCTTACCGATTCTGAAGTCTTGCTGCTAGCACTGTGGGCCGGTAACAGACTAGGAATCAGTGGAATCAGCTGATCACGAATCGCAAAAGTTGGCTTTACCTATCATGCTAGGGTAAGGTCAATTCTATCACTTGGAGTTCACGATGCCTACTGGCCGTGTTAAGGCTGGATTCTTCTCGGACCAACGCCTTGGTTCTTCCTTGCTTCAAGACAATTTCTTTGAAGCCGCTCGTGACTACGCTAGAGACATCGGCGGGCTAGTCATTGGCGAAGTCGTCATCGACTCTACTCTTACTGGGCTCGGGTTGACTGACGATGCTGCGGCGATCAATGAACGTAAGATCACTGTAACGGGTAACACGTTGGCTGCTATGGCGGCTAATGGTGATCTTTTCAATGAGTGCGGATCATCGACGACTATTAGTCAGTTGACTGAAGGGTCTAGAACAATCACGCTGAATGATCCAGCATGGTTTACTAATCTCCCGTATGAGAATGCTAATGGAACTACGTATAGAATCTACCTGACTCAGACTGAGTTCCCTATCGACGTAGAGAACGGTAAAGCTGGTGGACGTGGGTATGGGCGATTCGTTGAGGTACCTGGAGTTACGGTAAATCCAGATACGGTGTCCGACGCCGGATCGTACATGCAGTTCATTGTTGACACTGACCTGACCGCACTTGGAATTCAACCGTGGTTGACGGCTAATGCTGAAGATGACAGTTGGTCCTATGACTGTATCGTCTGGCTAGACACAGATCAGCCTGGAGTTGAAATTGCTACTGATGATCCTGACGTAGCAATTGGTTTTGCGGCCAAACTGTGGAAGCGATCTGGAAACACAGATTGGCTCGTCAACCTGGACGGAATTGGCGATGGGTACCTTGGACAGTCGCCTGCTAGTACAACGGCATCACACTACAAGATTACGATTCTTGGTCCGGTTATTACGACCACTGACTTCGATAGTAATGATGCGTACGTTCATATCGGAACTACCGCGTCGGCTACTGGTTCTGAAACTCATAGTACGACTGGCCAACAGGTTACTGATACTCTGTCAGACTGGGTAGATGCGTCTACGACTGCTATGGACAATCTTTGGCGGCGTGGGTGGTTTGAACGACCTACTTCGTCTTTTGCTGGTGGTGGAGCAACGCTCAATATCACCGCTGGAGGGTCAGCATTCATTAGCGGGAAAGAGTATGATCCTCCTACCGCGTCGTTGACTAGCTTTACGATCAACTCAACGATCTACGTTTACTATGATTCTGATCCTACAGTTGCAGATTTTGCGTTTACGACTACGCTTAATGATGCTGTGTATGACGATACAGTAGTACCATTCATCCAGTTTGACACAGACGGGTCTGGTCTGAGAGTATCTGGTACTCTAAGGTACCTCACTCGCAACTTTACTAAGCATAACGAGTGCTTGACCTTGACGGTCTCTGATGATCAGGATGATCACGGTGCTCAGTTTGATACGCTAGAAAACGCGCTGGCGTTCGCAGCAGCTATGGCTGCCAGCAGTATGCCTCAGCGATCCACTCGAATCGAAATTGTCGGTGACTGTACTGTTGCTGCCGAGATTACAGAAGATGACTTCTTCAACTTGAAGAATGTGACTATCATCGGACAGTCTGGAGGCGACTCAATTCATCAGGGCCATGGTGAAGGTCGTATCATTTGGAGCCATACGGGTAACGCACTGTTTGAGCCAGGGGTCAATCTCACTGGTTGGGTGTTTGAAAACATTACTTTCAGATATACAGGGACTGGTACTGCTGACACAGACTCTATCATTGTCAGCTCAGCTGGAATCATCAGTGGACTGGCATTTAGGCGATGTCTTTTTGATGGTAACACATACTTGTCTACTATCAGCGGCGGAGCACTAAACGGCGGCGGAGGACAACTAGCACACGTGCTGGTGGCTGACGGAAATTCATCTATTGGAGACGTTGAATTTACTGACTGTAAAGCGTACATGGGCGGGTGCTACGTTTATGCCAGCTCGTCTGCAACGTGCTCGTTGTCAGACCTTAAGATGAATAACTGTTTCCTGCTTTCCGACTCCGGCTCATACGGAACTCCAGCCGGGACAGAACAAGCACTTGTGTTCTGGGAGTCTAGTGGGACAATGATTAATCCGCGGATTACGTACTGTGATGCCACTGCTGAGAGCCCATGCATTCGTATCATAACCGCTACCAATCTAAGGGTAGAAAAGAACGACCTTACGACTGACTCTCAAAGGGTCATTCGGTTGGGCGACCCTGCAGGTACAACGAACACTACTGGTTGGATTACCGATAACGTACTTACGGCTAGCGGAACTATTTCCGGTACTGATGGTATTATCCGAATTCACTGCGAATCGTCTAGTGATAATACGATGATGTGGATTAAAGATAACAAGATTACCGGCACAGGAAGTTCCGCGGAAGCTGGGATTTTGATTAACGTCGGAATCGTTGCGACTGGTAACGGTTGGAAGGGAATGATCACTGGTAACGACATCAAAGACGTTGGTGTCGGAATTTATGGTTGGCTGACCAAGAACTGTATGCTGACTTTCAACAACATCGAAGCTGAGCTGTACGGTATTCGAATTGGTGGTACTACTGATACCACTAACCACAATATCGAAGCCATGAACATGATCACCATGACCGGAGAAAATCCTATCGCGATTGATCTGGGTCTCGAGTCAGGTGATGACGACCAAAACGTTTGCGCACTTAACATGCTGAATCTTACGGGAGCTACCGGTAATTCCGCTGGTTCTAGTCCGCTATCGGTGTACGGTATTCTTGCAACCGTTCAGAGTACTTCTACACCAAAGGACTACCAGATAATTTTCGGTAATGTCATTGACACACCAGAAGTTGGTATTAACCCACTGGTTGGTAAGTCAATCGTTTCCGGCAATCTAGTCATGCGTGGTGATGACGCGGGTGGGGCTCTACAAGCCGACATCACCCTGCCTACAGGGTGCGAAGAATCTATCATCCTAGGTAATCTTGGTAGTGGTGTTAACAACGGTCTAGACTGTGGTGGTGGTACTACTAAGCAGCGGCTTCTCATCGTTGGTAACATGATGGGTGACGCCACTACAGCCAACTACTTCCTAGATGTGACTAGAAGCATCGTAGCGTTTAACAGCTGCTATGATGATGACAACTTCTTTGTAACTGAAAACAGTAACAACGCGTCTCAATGCGTGATTATGGGTAACTTCGCCCCGGACGAGGCTGAACCGGTTACAGCAGGCTCTACGATCGTCACAAGCCCATTCATTGGTAACGTATTCAATAAGCTGGGAGGAACTACCAGCTCTCAACAGCTACCGATTGTTGGGAACGTACTTACCGGGTCATGCCAGCTTGACTTTGACAACTGCACCTTTGTTGGTAATTACGTACACGGAAACTTTGACTGTGCTGGTGATGATGTAGCAGTTGCTGGGAATCACTTTAACGCTGGTATTGACGTGAGTAGTTCTCTATGCGCCATGGCAGGTAACAACTGGAACGGATCTACGGCTACTGATACAGGTGGTAACAACTGCTGGAGTGGAAATGTTGGTCCGCTAGACATCAGCGGTGACAACTCTGTTGTTGCTGGGTCTATTGCCAACGGCCAAATCGCGGTATCCGGGACTGACAATGTGATGATCGCTAACCGCGCCAATAGTATCAGTACGCTCAGCTCTACTACCCCACTGTACGAAACTGCAACTGATAGCGACGAGCTTAACCGTCAGGGCGCTATCTGATGGACGGTGGCTTCGAAAGGGGAGGCGATCCAAAACTCAGAAAGCGCGCGATTCTAGAGATCGCGGAATTACTGAACTTGAAAGATGTGGACGACCTTTGGCGTGTGATGGAAGAACGCCTAGAGGAAGCCAGGTCCGGTAAGATGTCTGACTCTAAGGTCAAAGAGTTAGACAGTCTTGTAGACCAGATGCAAAGACTTGAAGCGTTTGACCGCCCGTGGGTATTCGGTCAACGCTACATGCGGCACAAGTTCGTATCGCGCGATCCGCAATGCGGAAATTGCGGTAATACTGTCCCCCACCGTACTTTGATCATGTGTCCTACTTGCGGAGCTATGGGGCCTTGGGATAACGAAGAACGACAAGTCGCATCTTCGTACATCCACTTCTATCTGGTCGAACAAGCCACCAGGCTGTTGAATAACTCGCTAGTGATGAGGGATGGTAAGCATTTCGCCGATGGCACTGTTTCGGCCGTTCCTCGTGGTGGTGCCAAATCAACATGGCTGTGCGAGGTTATGTCTATCTGGCTACTACTTACGGGTAGGGCTAGGTGTATCTTGCTGCTCAGCAATACTAGCAATCAGGTCACAGAACGGGCATTTGAAATCAGAAGTGAGCTTGAAGACAACGAACTTCTGATCAAAGATTTTGGAAAGCAGAAAGCCACTAGACAGGAGACTCGAACCTGGAGTAAGGACGACTTCATCCTGCCTAACGGAGCTAGACTAGTAGCGCGTGGAGCCATGCAGTCATTGCGTGGTGTTAAGAACAAACAATACCGACCTGACGCGATCATTTCTGATGATAGCGACGACGAAAAGTTCTTGACTACGAAAGACATGGCTCGCAAAATGTGGGACTGGTGGGATACCCGTGTCGTACCAGCTTGTCATCCTAACGCAATTTACATGTTTCATGGTACGGTTATCGGTGAGTTGGCCCTACTGTGGGAAGTCATGAACGGTCACAGAGGTACTACGTTCTCTAAGTCTGTCTTCAAGGCGGTACAAGATAGACCTGGATGTGATGTGTGTGGCATGCCGGCTTCTAGAATTGGGCCAATGGACTGTCCAGTGTGTGATGCGCGTACAACAGCCATCGAGCCTTGTTCATTCTGGGGCGCAAGGTTTACGCCAGAAGCTCTATCGACACTTAAAAGTCGTGTTGGTCACTGGGCATGGCAGACTGAGTACATGCAGGAACCTCATGACGACAGTACTTCTTGGTTCGAAAAAGATTGGCTAGACCGAGCATACAACGATACTTTGGCACCACCACAAGCTTCTGCCAGGCGTATTATTCCATGGTCGATTATCCGTGTGTCACTAACCAATGATGAGATGCTCAGGCTAGCAACCATGGCTGACCCAACACTTCAGCCACTATCCGGTCAGCTTGGCCCTTATCAGATCATTGTGAATACGTGGGACCCTGCATGGGCACGAGAAAAGGGCAAAGATCAGAAAACCGCATGGATGGCCGGCATCGGGCTTGGATTGACATGGGACGACAAGTTTGATGTATTCTATATCGATCGAGACCGCGGGCTAACTGGTAATGCTGCTTACAGGAAGTGGATGTACGACGTTTGGACCAATAACGTTATGCCAGCTGGAGGAGTTGAGACTAGAGGCCAGACTGGAATGATTATCGAGCAGAATGCTGCAGGCGTCATCTTTCAGTTCGGTATGGAAGAACACTGGGGATCAGTCCCACTAATTTCACATATTACTGGAGCAGAAAAACACGACCTGGAGGATGGCGTACCTGGTATGGCGTCATCATTCGAAAGTGGAAAGTTCGTTATCAGGGCTGGTGGCAACCCGCGGCAGCGTGAACTAGCAGATGAACTTGTCTATGAGCTTCGACAAAGCGGACGATCAATGTACAAAGATCTTCTCATGTCGCTGTGGTTTGGTTGGGCATACATTCAACGCTGGATTCGTGATGTTCGTGATCCCGCAAGATACGATGAGCTTGCGAGACGTGATCGTCGATAGAGTTTGCGATACCAAACGCATTTCTAGGGGGCTACGAATATTTCTTTCGTAGCCCCCTAGTGTTATATTGGATAGGCGTTAAGGAGATTGGTTCATGAAGTGGGAGTACAATGTCGTACGCGGAATAATTGAACCTCCGAGTGATTTTTACTTCGAAGAAGGAGGGTTGTATCTGCCATGGTTCCGCTACGTCGGAGACAACGATTATTCAGGTAAAGTAATCCATCGTCACGGAACTTCTGTGTGGGAATGGAAAGTCTACCCAGATGATGAAGAATGGAATTCGACTGATGGGACTGAAACCGATTTGTATGAAGCGTTCAAGCGAGTCAGAGAAGTTGTAAGGAGTAAATCGTGAATTCAGAAATGCCATATACTATTAGAAGTGCGACTCACTTCGTACTGCCACGAGAAAATGTCGGTAATGGTAAGCACGCTATGGTCAAAGAAGCTGACTTCTTCGTTAGTCAAGGTGGATTGTCGGATGAAAAGGCCCCTGACGATCCTTGTCCTTGGGGCGACTATTGGATTCCCGTTGTTGCTGATGGTATGAATCACGCTAGACTAATCGCGTGGATGATTGGTTCTGACACTGAACACCCGCATAGCGTTTCATTCACACGACCTAATACAAAGACTGTTGGAGAACTACTTGGACGCTGAACTTTCTGCTCTATACGACAAACTCATTAGCTGGCGTAACCTCTACTACGCCGATGGTGAATCTCCTGTCACGGATGATGAGTACGATGCTGTCAAGTCGCATCTTGAAAGTAATGGTGTTGAGGTGTCCAATCTAGCGCCACCGCCTAAGGGTACTGACTGGGCAGTAGTTGAGCACAGACACCACATGCCAAGTATGCCCAGGTGCGCTACAACTCTAGACGAGTTGAAAAGTCATTGTAGCGATCTAGAGTCAGACTGGGGTTACTCCAGTCTTAAGTACGACGGTCTCAGTATCGAACTACAGTATAAGGATAGAATCCTAACACACGCTGTTTTGCGTGGAGATGGTAATCGTGGTGAAGACGTAATCGCGAACGCTCGAATGATGAGTGGCGTACCTAAGACTATCCCACTTGATGGTTTCGTCGAAGTATACGGCGAAGTTGTTATTTCTCAAAACAACCTACAGCTGTTGAATGAATACCGTGATCTAGATAACCTACGAGCTTACAAGTCTCCACGTAACGCTGTTGCAATGATCAGGTCTAAAAAGCTCCCGTCGGCATGGGCAGCCCTAATGGTAGTACGGTCGTTTGGGCTCGGGGTTAACGGAAAGAAGCATGACAGCTTATTTTCAGTCGCCTCGCTTGACTCTATGAATCAAGTTATGACTGGCCCAGCAATCAATAAATTTCAACCCGCTGTAGTGAACAAGCAGACTATTACTGAAGCTTGGGCCTCTAGGAATGAAGCCGCTGAAAAGCGGAATAAGTTGAAGTATCAGGTTGACGGTACGGTATTCCAAACACCTAACGGCTCTATCAAGATCAAATTTGACCCGGAATCCGCGGTAACCACCGTACGTGGAATCGTCGAACAGCTTGGGCTTACTGGTATCGTTACACCAGTAATTGAGTTTGACCCTGTCAAGCTTATCGGTGCCGACGTGGTTAGAGCGACTGGGCATAACACGACTCTCATGCGTGAGCGTCTGCACGGCCTTGGTGTTGGAGCAAAGGTACTTGTATCTAGGCGCGGTGATGTTATTCCGCATGTAGAACAAGTCGTAGAATCCGCTGAAATTCACTGGGAACCGTCCGATTCATGCCCGTCTTGCGGCGCCACTATTGAACAAGACGGAAGCGCTCGTAGATGTTCCGCTGATCCGTCTGAGTGCCCTGGGACTAGCGTTGGTCTACTGTTGAAGTTCATTAGAGAGATGAATATCGACGGTATTGGCCCCGCGACTGCGATGGCAATCATGGGTTCAGGTTTGGTGCAAACGCCTGCTGATTTGTATAGTCTCGATCCAGTTATGCTATCCACGGTGTGGATGGGTAACGGCGATATGGGGATGAAAACTGCTAATAAGATCATTGACAATATCGCCTCATCAACTCGCGTCACTTGGGGTGATCTTCTTGGTAGCCTAGGGATTCCCGGATGTGCTAAGTCTGTCATGAGAGTTGTGGCTGCAGAGTACCCAGACCCAGATGATCTGAAAGAAGTAAGTCGATACAGATTGTCGATGTTGGATGGAATTGGACCGAAACGAGCGATGGTGATTAAGGCGTACATCGACACATCTTGGGATGACATCATTAAGCCACTGATCGATGCAGTCTACATCATCGAGCCAACGAAGCAACTTAATGGAAAGACATTCTGTATCACTCTCGGTCTGAGGTCTTGTGGACGTCCAGAGATGGAAGCACGTATTCGTCAGTGCGGTGGTGACGTGAAGTCTAGTGTATCGAGGTACGTAACCCATCTGGTTTGTAATCAGCCAGACGCTGGGACGTCCAAACTGAAACGGGCAGCACAGCTCGGTGTACCAGTTATCAGTGAAGAGGAGCTCATCATGATGATGGGTACAGAAATTCCAGAGGTTGAAATCAATGAAAACGAAGAATTCTGAGTTTGTCGTTGTACAAAACTGCACTATGGTGATGGAATCGTGGAATGCGGTTCTTGTGTCGTCCACTAACTTCACCGAAGCCGGAATCGATACCCAAATCTGGGTGCCGAAAACGGTCATGAAGGATATGGACGAGACTGGTCGTATGATCGTCTTGAAGACGTTTGTACGAGAAAAGAAAATTCATACGTTTGAGGAGGTGCCGTGAGTTTTAACCCACTTGACTTGTTTGAACCTGACCCCACAAAGCCAATTGCAAGTAGTAAGCCGAAGCCGTATAAGTGGCTTATCATTGATGGTGGTGGACTTGTGACCACAGCATGGGCAAGTCACCGTAAGCTTGATCGGCCAGAAGACCGTGTCCGCGCTGGCATTTACGTATTCATCGTTTGCTTGGCCAGTTTGTGTCGTCTGGTAGATGACGGAGCTAAGGTTATCGTCTGTTGGGATGGTCATGACAATCGTGCGTTTCGGCGGGGTATTCATCCGTGGTACAAGCACGGACGCGGTAGCGTAATCAATCGACCGGAAGTTCGTGTAATCATGAAGGAGCTTAGCCCGCTACTAACTAGCATGGGTGTAGCTCAAGTCATGGTTGATGGCTGCGAAGCAGATGATATGGTTGCCACCATCTCGCGTGAAGTTGCTTGCCACGATCAAACATGTCTCATTTTCTCCGATGACAAGGACTACCTTCAGCTAGTAGATGAGCATATCCATTTGATGCGACGCTCTCTTAGGGGTATCATCTTGACGCCTGACCAATGCGCCCTTCTAGGCATCCTTTATGGTCAAGAATACCTTAACGTTAAGGCTATTGCGGGAGACGGTGGGGATAACATCCGTGGACTTATCGGGATTGGAGAAGCGAAAGGCCTCAAGGCAATGAAGACTATTCCAGACTTGATTGACACCGCGCGTGAAGAGCCTGACCTTGTAGATTGGGAGGACCTTGATCGTAATCTCTATCGAGCGTTCGTTAGGGCAGGGCGTAAGTTGGTATCACCACTCAACCCAAAAAATTGTACTTTCGCGAAGGAATTCGCCCGTAAGCACGGGTTGCCTATTCCAGGAGACATCGATGTCCCTGACAAGATCAGTCTCCGACATGCCGGCTTGGAAATCGTTAAGTGTTATAACCTTGTTGAGATGTGCGATACCATGGACTACGGGGAGTTGAAGTTCCCGCAAGTCAATCTAGCCAATATTCCAGCTGCACTACGGCGTCTTGAACTGGATCATGAGGATGATCTCTATTCCAGTATCTATCGACTGGCTGGACTACGTAATCCTAGTCTGCTAACGGCACGTAATACAGTAGAGCGAGCTGGCTCTGCTCTTGACGATGAAATTGTTCCAGAGGACATGTTTTAATGCGTAAGGCCGAAGACTATATCCATAGTAGCTCAGACCACACCGTGAAAATCGTTTCAGGACTGCCTGAAGACGTTGTAGCTATGCTGTTCGGTAAATTTTCTCGCAACCCGAAGAATTTACGCGATACACTGCAGTCCATGATTGATACTGGTCATCTTGACCCGCCCGAGTTGGCGCAAAACGCGAGTGAAAAAGCACGAGAGTTTCATAAGCGAGTAACTATCGGCTATGGTCATAAATCTGTCAGTGATCATGCTGTTATCCATTTCGCCGTAGAAGGAGCTAGTGCGGTTGCTGAGCGTGATTTCACTGAAGCACGGCTTATCGCGGCAACCTCAAAGAGTACTCGTTACGTTAACTTTTCCGAGGCTGGTTTCGTTACTCCACCAGAAATGTATGGAGTTACTGCTTATCAAAATCACTGTGAACAGTTGATTCGTGACTACACCCTGCTTGTACCTAAAGCTGTAGAAGCTGTACGAGCCATTCTCCCGTTTGATAAGCAAGACCTGTTTAAGAACGAAAAGGGGTGGCTGAATGCGACTGAGAAACGTGGTCTTGACATGGTACGTGATGTACTACCTATGTCTGTAAAGACAAGTTTCGGTATCTCTACGAGCATTACTGGTTTCAAGGAGATGATGCAAAAGCGAAAAGAAGATGATCATGGAGAGATCGTCGCTCTAGCTCATGACCTGTCCAACGTTGCGACTGAAGTTTTCCCTGTACTTGCCACCCCGTTGAGTACTGGCTGCAGTCCTAAGTTCAAGCTCCCAGGGATGAAGATGTTCGATGCTGGGCGTGGCTTCAGCACCGATACACGGGTAAAGCTACTCAAATCCCCTGATTGGCCGTTGGTTGAACAAGTCACTGGAGTAAATTGTCTTGATCTTGTGCGTCGATGGACGCATGATAGAGGACACCATCAGGTACCAGCTAGAGATGCTGAACTAGCTGAGTACTGGTTTGAAGTGATCATGCCAATCGCTATTCATCGTGATCTCGGGCGCCATAGAATGATGACTCAACTGTGTTCGTATATCGACCCTGTAGGAGGATACGGGTGTGATCCAATCTTCAGGTCTCCGATTCAAGAGCCGAGACTAATTGATGTGTTTCGTGAACGGGAGATTGCACTTAAGGCGTCTGATACGCGGATGGAAAAGTTGCGTGACTTCGGGTCTGATGCACTAGAGTATGCATGCCCAATGGCAACAATGGTCAAGGTACTTTGGAAGGTCAATGTACGTGAATTGGTACATCTTCTCGGTCTGCGCACTACTCCACAGGGCCATCCTGCGTACAGGCGCGTAGCACAGCAGGTTGCTACAACGATTAAGTACCACGATACATGGATGGCAGTTCTTATCGATGAGATCGTAAACTTCAATGATGTTCTTATCGGGCGACCTGGATAGAAGTCGTCCGATGAGCGTAGTTGGACCGCTACATACATAAGAGGTACTATACTAAAGTACCTTCCCACCACAAATATAAGCGGGTCGTCATAGACGACCCGCTACTTTCTTCACGCGTCGGAGAAAACGACAATGAAAGAGTTTAAGTTCATCTCTCAATACGAAGAGGAATTGTTTCTTGGGCGATACCAAAACCCCGGTGACAAGGATGAATACGGATGGACAGACGTATTTCGACGGGTTGCTAATACCGTGGCGACTAACGTCGAAGACCAGGAAGAGTACGCTGAGATGATGATTAGCGGGAAGGTCATCCCGTCGAGTCCACAGTTGTGGAATTACGGGGCAATTCGTCGTTTCCCGCGTAACGGTTCATCCTGCTTCACGGGACGAATGGGTGATACACTGAAGCAGTTCCGTCAGGCGGACAGTGACGCCGAAGACGCGTACGTTGCTAGTGGTGGATTCGGTCTTTTGCTCAACGAAACTCGTCCTCGCGGAACAATGATTCGCCACTGCTCTGAAGGTGCCATGGGCAGTATGTGTTTTGGAGGTCCTGCTCGCCGGGTTGAAGGAACCACTGGATATATCACCGGGTCTGGTCGCGCTCGTGGTGCATTGATGCTGCAGCTCAGTGCATGGCACCCTGACACAATTGAATTCGTGCTTGCTAAGCGCCCCACGAGTCTTGGTTGGCTAGACGACTGGGCAACTAATGCTAAGTCCGTCGTCGAGTCACACCAGGACTTGACTGAAGAGCAACGACTCGGTGTTGAACGGGTCATCATGCTGTTCTCGTCTAAGTTCGTGCTCGACAAGGATTGGCCTCGTCCAATGGCTGTCCATGATGCATATGGTACTGATGATGGCGTAATTGCTATCATGGCCGATGCTGGAGTTCTCAAGTTTAACGGCCTTCAAGGCCCAGTTATTCCTATGGTCTACGACTGGAACCTTGCCAGCTGGCGAGAAGCCAATAGGGACTGGGACCTCCCTATGCAGAACTGTAACGTGTCTGTGCGCGTTCCAGACGCACTGTTTGAGGCTGTAGATAACGACGACAATTGGGTGTTCCACTGGTATTCAGCTGATCCACCCAAGGGAGACGAATTCCCTTGGACCAAGACAGATGCGTATGGTGAAGGTCTTAAGGATTACGGGGATGGAACGGTATTTCTTGTTGATCAATCTATGACGGACGTAGAGATTACGTCTGTTACTGACATGGATGATGCTCACTACAGGTATGGCGTAGTCATTACAACATGGGAAGGATTGCGCGAAAATCTCAAGCCCAACAAGAATCAGTGGCGTGACACGGATTATGCTAGGTTCTACCGCAAGATCATCAACGCCGCTATTGGAAACTTCCATGGGCCCATCAAAGCGCGCCAGGTCTGGCAGCTTATCGTTGAAAACGCTTGGAATTCTGGTGACCCTGGGCTCGTGTTTGAAGACACGTATGAACGGTTTCAGCCGGTTGATAGCCGAGTGTATGGTCCTCGTCTTAGCAATCCTTGCTCTGAGTACGTTAACTCAGCTGGCGGCAGCTGTAACCTGGCTAGTCTTAACGCACGTCTTGCGGCACTAGAAGCTAATGACCTGTTGAAGATGCAGTTTGGTGACTCTTGGAGTATGTCATTCAACACCATCGTCAATAGCTCTGCGTTTAGTAGCTACTTGAAGAAAATGAACGAGTGTGCTGATGTAGCTATTCGTTATATCAATGATGCGATGGAGCATAACGTCGCCCCTGTTGGATACATTGATATGATGACGCATGATCATTTTCGTACGGTCGGTGTAGGAGTAATGGGACTGGCTGAAGCGCTAATGTCGTTTCATATTCCGTACGGGTCGGCTGATGCTGAACGGTTTGCAGCTACTACTATGGGAGAGATTGCTCTTACGTGTTGGGAAGGGTCATTCAAGTTGGCCAAGGATGGAAGGAAGAAGCCACTTGGTTGGAACGCAGAGCGCATGGTTGCCATTTACCGTGAGCGCTTGAAGAATGCCGTTAAGTACGGCTGTCCTCAGAGTCATCTAGACCGTTGGAATTCGCTCATTAAGCGAACTCAAGCTGGTGAATACGCAACCAATACGTGCGTAACTTCGGTCGCCCCAACTGGAACGATCTCTATGATCGCTGGATGGACAATGACCCGTGCTATTGGGGCTGATACACCAGTAACGATTTCTGGTGGACTGGAGCCTCCATTTGATTGGGGCATCAAGCGTACTGATAGCGCTGGAAAGGACATCACCTACCATGACCTTTGGCACACAGATGAGCACCGAGGTAAGCCGTGGATGATTACGGCTAACAAACTTTCTGCTGTTGAGCACGTTCGTATGCAGGCCGCAGTCTGTGCGTTTACATGCATGAGCGTGAGCAAAACTATCAACATGCCGAATGACGCGTCTATCGAAGACGTTGAGCATGCATACCGATTGTCTTGGAAGATGGGTATTCCAGGAACTACTGTGTACCGTGACCGAAGCAAGCCCATGCAAGTACTCTCCGCGTTGGAATGCCCAAGCGGAGAGTGTGGTGTTGATTACAGCAGTCTACTTGATTCTTCGCAAACTTTGACATTCGCTGACGCGACTGCTAAGTAATCGTAGCTCTAGGCTTGGCAACTTGAAATGGAGTTGTCAAGTCCCAATTTCCAGCGGCTACAAGATCAAGCATAGCATCCTGCCGGTACACTGTACCGTGCAGGATGGTTTTGCTATGGGTCGCCAACCACTCGCGTCGAGCTTCAATATACGCGGTAGTCCACACTTTCTCAGTGCCACCCTTAGACGGTGGGACCTGCGGAAACAGGTTTCGAGTACGGTCGATACCGGCTGGACCACTATGGATGGAACTGTCGTACATAACGAGCCAACTTAACGGGAGCTCTAGCTTAAGCTCCTTGCACTTGACTTCCATCGGGTTCCAGTACCATTCGTCAAAGACCTCGTCTTGGGCCTGGTGCATGACTGGGTCACTACCTGTAATAAACAACAGATGCATTAGATCTGTCACTTGTGCTGGAAGATCATCAGGCTCGAAACCAACGGTACCGTTTTCTTCAAGAAGAGTCTGAAACTTCTTGAGATCGTCCCTGTATACTCCACCAAGTAGAATGTATCTTTGTACAATAGCGTCTAGGCTACCACTACGGTCAATAGCCTGGTGCTTACCATACGTGATACCAGCACCGTCAGCGAGGTATACACAAGTAGTGTAGTCTCCACCACCTGGCTTGCCAGTTTCAAAAAGACCGACTACACTCTCGATGATACGCTTCTTATCGCCTGGTAGCTCGTAAGACAAGGTAACCTCCTCCAAGGATCGAGGCGAATGTGGTTCCGGCAATGACGTAGGCGGTGTTGCGTTGTCTGGTAGCTTGTTGGGTTCTGATTCCGGCATCGGCAAGCTGGACCTGAAGGGCCAGCAACCTGGCATCTTGCTCAGATAGCGTGTCATTTGCTTTCTCCAGCTCGTCAGCAAGTCTGCTAATCTTGACAAGTGCGTCATCAAGCTTAAGCTTGACATCTTCGTACTGACCTGCTTTGTGGTTAAGTACGTTAAGCCGCTCTACATGTACATCACACATTTTAGTTTCATCGTTACACTTAACTAATGGCAAGTCTTGAGCCAACGCTAAAGATAGGATAAGAGCTATCACGACGACAACTCGTTAGCCTTATCAGCAACGTTATCTACGCTCTTAACCGGTTCAGGACTCACTACCGGTTGACTACTGTCAGCCACGAACTCTCGAGCGTCATCAACTACGTCATCAACGCGTTGACGTTCGCGTCCGGTGGCATACGCAGCAGCACCGGCCGCGGTAGCTGCACCAGCAGCAGCAGTCGCACCTTCTGCGTACCCATTCTGGTACATAGCGTACCCGACGATAAGAAGCGTGATCACTACAATCGCCGTGATCACATACTTGGTGGTCTTGGGAGTAAGGGCCATGGTTTGGGCCTCCTATTTAGGGACTTTCGTAGCCCTAGCTCACTCCAGGAGGCCACGAAGGTCCTTGGGAGGGGGTTAGTATACCCCCTAAGTTTTCGTAAGCCTCTAGGACTCCACTGAACTGACGGGGAAGTTTCGTTCATCGACGATTCGAACTACACGGCACGTAGTCATCCAACCGTTGCTATCAATCGTATGCTCAACCCATAGCGGAAGCCAATGACCTTTATCAATTTCTGCCAGGTCACCTTGCAACTCGATAGACACGTATGGCACGATGTCAGGATGACCATCTACAGTAACAGTAGCCCAACGAGATAGCTTCTCACGTAGTTCGAAGTATCGCTTGGCTAGCTCTTCTGCCGTGAGTCCATCTTCCTTTTCATACACAGCAGAGTTCAAGACATCTACACGCTCACTACTACCATGGCCACTGTGTTCGACTGCCGCTAGGGTTAAAGTCTGAGTCTTAATGTCGCCGCCAGGCTTGAGACGTAGTTCTTTCTCAGACTTGGCACCCTCAAACGTAAGTACTGGGTCGCCACTGAATTTGTCAGCCTGAAATTCCTTCTCGACCCAAGTCTGGTTAGTCGGGTCCCATGAAACTACAAGAACACGAGTTGAGGCACCACCATCACGCTCCATACTTAGAGTATGAAGGCGTCTAGCGTCTGGGTCACCAATACCACGAGTAAACTTCAGCTTACCAACCACCGGCTTTGGCATGAATAGCGTATTGTAGTAGTCGACGCGTGGGCCGCCTAGGCGTGCTTGACTAGCGATAAGCTTCAACAAATCAAGATCAGTCTTCCCAGCCTTTTTAACCCGTTGCTTGAGATTCAACATGTCACTACCGTCAACGTCGACGGTCCAGCCATATTCAGCAGCGACATCATCGATAACCCTAAGATCATCACCGGGGGACTGATCCCAAGTTCGATGCTTCTGATTTCTAGCAGCACGTGCCAACTCAGACACACCACGAATGGTTAGCATCTCAGCTTCTGAGCCTTGGTACTGATTTGTACTGCTAACGATTTCAAAGTGTTGCATAGGCGTAAATTCACCATCGTACCCCATGTCAACATGAATGATCGAACCGTTTTGCCAAATAGACATATCCGGCCGCCAAACCATGTTATACTCTTTGTCCATGACCCTAGATGGCAAAGCCATAGTTAGCTCGTCAGCCGAACCAAGCTGCAAACGCACTTTGACGCTAGAAAGACCTTGGGTATCAATATCATACCCGCCTGAAGTCTTAAACTGTACCTGTGCGTAAATCTCTGACTCTGGTCCAGAGAACTTTTCGAATTTGAGTTTATCACCGAGTGGCATTAGAGTCTCGGGTCAACTGGGTCATCAAAGAACGGAGCGACCTCGGTCGTTTTTGAGATTAGCCCACTATTCTTACGCGGTAGTTCTATAGTCTCTTCGACTTGAACCCCTTGATTGTGTTCTTCAAGGGTATGACCGTACCTAGCGTCACCATACTGCTGTAGCGCTAGCTCTTCGTACAAAGTATCATCTGTCTTAGTTACGTAGTTTGTACTAATAGAAAGTTCGGTCTTCTCCTTAGGAATGCGCTTAACAGTAATAGTAACCGGGCCAATCTCGCGGACAAGTCGAGAATTAATGATCCCGGGTCCCCAGTGCTTGATTGGTGCATCTGGGATATCGACGATGAAGCCTTCGAAAAAATGAAGTCCATGCCACCACCAAACTCTTGGTGGTCGGCCGAAAGTACTATCATAATCTGCTAGTTCATTGATACGTTCCCATGCCAACAACGGGTACTGGTCGAACGTTGTCAGTGAGATCGCGTGAAATACAAACGTAAAGTACCCAAGACCTTTTCCTGTGTACTTCAACCATGGCATACCTCCAGCGATGCCATCTTTTGACTGCCACTTAGGTCGGCCCTTCTGTACACGCAGTTCTGGATCGAATTGACCTAGAACCGGTAGACTAAGAGGCTGATCTGCGTTAACAAGAACCCATGATGGTCCAGGAGGAAACGCAATTGGTGATGGCATCAGAGCTCCTCGACGATTTGGTCAGAAGTAACCACCTTGATTCCCGCACCACCAGACGTCAAAACGAAGCCCAATTCTTCTGGGTTAACCGGATTACCGCCACGGCCACCATGACGAGCACGCATATCGCGCTTACGAGTAGTTTCAGCGACCTTTTCTCCGTCAATTTCTACAGACAACGTGTCTTCAAATGGTTCGACTTCCAACCCGATAGGAATGTTCGTCTTCAAGAACCCTTCCTTAATCGTCTCTTTCATACCCTTCAGTGATTCAATGGTCGAACCGATTTTCTCTGCCATGTCAGTACTGAATGCCGCAACAATGGGTTGAAGCTTTTTGAATGCACCATCTAGCATATCAATCAGGCCGACGATAATCAACCTAAACGGATTAGTCACTACGTCAGCCAATGCTAGCATGAACGTTTTTAGACTCTTGGTACTACGGTCAGCGCCAGTCAACAGGCCGAAAAACGACTTACCTAGATTAATGATATCACTAGCGTATGCCTGGAAGAACCCAGAGCTTTGCGCGAACTTAAGCACAGCCGTAAGTCGGTTAATCCACTTGACTGCTTTTTCGGCGTTCCAAGCGAGGAACTTTCCGAATGCAATTCCAAGCTCCTTGCCCAAGATAGCAAAGTCTTTGATTGAAGTAACACGCTGACCAGTAAACTGCGCAAAGAACTCTTGCAATGGCACCTTCAGCTCGTTTAGAGCTTTCATGGTATTACCGAAGTTCTCCTTAACTACAGGCATCACTTCCTTAATGAACGGAGTCCAGAATGCCTTCATCGCAGCGACGGCGCTATCCTTGAACCATGTAAGCCACCACGCCATTCGCTTAAACGTGGTCGCAACAGATTCACCGTCCTTTCTGAATACAGCAAATCCAACGCCAAATATACCGACGATACCACCGGACGGTAGAATACCGAGCAGAGCACCAATTCCGGCAACAATACCTGGGATGATAAACGAGGATAGCGGAGACAATACGGCAACTAGAGCGCTAAACACTAGTCCGATCATCGTAATAGTCGGTACGATGATACCAGTCCCGAGTGACGCCGCTAGCCCGCTAAACCCGATCCCGATGACAGCCTGACGTACACCTTCACTCAGGTTACTAAACATGTCGTAAAGAGGCTTGATAACGCTGTGCTTAGTAAACGACACGAACATTTCAAGTTTCTTCATACCTTCAACGGTAAAAAACGCAAGGTCTTTGATAAACGGATGAATGTCCATCCACCTTGCCATGTCTTGAGTGCCGTTCAAGACACCTTCGCCCATCAGGCCACGGAATGCGAAAATGAAATCGCTAGCTCCCTTGATGAGTACGTCAACGACTTCTTTGATGTCGAAGATTTCAATCATCTTTTCGCCGAAGTAATCTCGAAGAATATCAAGATTATCAATCAGCGTTGAGACTTTACCCTGTAGCGTCTTAGACAATTCACCAACGAGATCGGCGCCACCAGTTTTTTCCGTGAACTGACGTTGAATCTCCTTGATGACTGCCTCAGAGTACGCCTTGCCGCCTGGTGTACCGTACTTCTTAAACTGTTCTGCTCTAAGGACCAAGCCAAACGACGACTTCAGAATGTCGAATTCACCAACTGTGGCGTTTACAATTCCTCGTGATACCTCTGCAACCTTCTTACCTGGCCGGAGTGCAGCGATATTAGCAGACAGTTTGAACAACTTCTCGTTTTCATCGAGATTGTCCTTAGTCACGTTAAGTAGCATCTTAGAGCCTTCAATGAGGTCAGACCGTTGGAACGGAGTGGCCGCAGAGTAGGATGTGATACGACTCATGAGCTCTTTCGACTTGCCCTTATCCCCTAGCAGAGCGTCAAACGTAACTCTGTTCGCTTCGGTATGAGCTGCTGAAGCGACAGCACTTTGAAAAAACGAGCCAAAAGATCTAGCTAGCTTTACACCACCGATGGCAGCAATAGCACCAGCAAACGTGGCAATCAAGTCATGAGACGATTGCGTCGTCCGTCTGATGGTGTGTTGTACCTGCTTCGCAGTCTTATTGATCTTCTTTAGTGACTTAACAGGACCACGTGCTTTACCACCGCTAAAGAATCCGTACAGCTTGCTACTAGAAATACGAAGTTCTTTTACAGCAGCAGTTGTCGTGCGAACGCTACGGTTCAGCAGATTGACATTACGCTGCATCTGTGTCGTAGAGCGCTCCGTCTTGACGATGTTCATCAGTTCTTTAACTGATGCACCAGTCCTAGCCGAAGCAATCTGCCACGATCCGTACGTCTTGATGAGGAATCGAGTAGACTTCGTCATCCGCGCCATGGCCCAAAGAGCCTTAAGCGGATTAATGACGATCTTTGCGCCGATGTTCATCATACGGGCACCTTCCTAAGACAACGCTGATATCGCTTCAGACCTTTGCTTAACAAGCAAATTGGCCCAGTACTTAACGTACGTCCAGCGCTGTTTTTTTAGTTCCTCCGGGCCCATCATGCAAAATCCAGACGAACCCCAACCAGGTACACCAGTCATGAACATGTACACTAGATTGGCGTAGTCTTCCAGGTCCATGTAAAAGACAGGAGGGTCTAGGACGTTCAGCCCAGACCCTGGGTGAAAGGGATCATGCTATCCTCCTTGCAATGAGGACAGGTGAGAATCATGTGCAAGTCAAAATGAGGAACGTGTTGATCCATCACGTCCTTAGCAAGAAGCAAAACCTTAGATCGCATGGCCATAGCTTCATGATTGGTAACGATACGGTTACCAGAATCACCCTTAATGACGTACAGTGCAGACATGATACGGTGCATCATAATGGCATCGAGATTTTCCCAACTCTTTTCTGTAACACGCTTTCGTGCGTTCATCCAGCTGGTATCCGCCACGGCCATCTTACCACCGACAAGAGTCTTGGGAAGCATGGCAGGGTCAATGCCTTCAACTTCGTGCATTCCAGGACCAGTAGCTGGCGTATCACGATGATGAACCTTAAGGTTGCCGTAATCGATGTTAAGAATCAGCTTATTGCATGATGGGCACGGAGCTCCTCCATCGAGATCCATCTTGGTACCGTTAAGCTGTGCGGTCCACGCTAGACTAAGAAACTGAATGTCTGTGTCGAGCATGTTGTTAACTAGACTGACAGACCCGTCATCATCGTGAAATGGAACGCCATTCACACTCTTAGTAACGGTAAAAACTTGAAGAGCCTTCTTCTTCCATGGCTGAGGATCGTCAATCTCTGCCACAGCAAGAGCGTTCTCTACGGTATCTGGCTGAAGCTCAAACTCCAAACCGCTAGGGAGCTTACTTTGCTCGTAAAGCTCCTTGAACGTAGAAGTAATCAGCCCGCTTGTATCTTCCTGTCCCATTTCTATCTCCCAGGTAATAGAGGTAAAGACTCAAACAGTTGGTGGACCTGCTTGAGCCACGGCATCAATCAAGGTCCGATGAGCTTAGCCTGATAGTACGTGATAGTGAAAGTCGACTGTCCGACTTCGGCACCGTCCAACGACATGTCGTTAGGCTCTACCATCTTACAAAGGCATCGCTCCAACTCCCAGATAGCGATGGGGTTTCCACCTGCATCCATCCGGGTAACAGTACCATTAACCGCATTGTTCAGACCGCCATTTTCAACAGCCTCCTTCCAATCGTGCATACCAGCAATGGCATCTTCATGATCAGCCAGAACAACGGTCAGTTCTCGCTTAGTCTTCTTACCAGTAGAATATCCACGACCGTCTGGGCCATCGATAATTTCTGTCTCATCGCCGAGACCAGTAACAGAGATGAAGTTACCATCAACAACCCATGGGGCAAATGATGCCGCAAAGTGGTTAGTGACAGCTGCTCCATCCGCGATAGTACGTGCAGGCATCAGGTTCTCCTATTACGTTGAATCAGCTGTCAGTAGCCGTCGTCTGAGTTGGGGAGAGCACGATAGTAAGACTCTCAAGTGCGGGGCGTGGAGTAAACGTCACGCTTGCGTAAACATTTCCTTCATTGAGTTCGGCCGCAGTGTTTAGCGACAAAGGCACCTGAACAGAACACTGCTGCTCAAAACCAGGTGCTCGACCACCCTCATCACTGAACCAACCATCGTGGTAGTACACCTTCATCTTCTCACGAAGTGCTCGGCTCACGTCACCAAGACGGCGAGCCGAGATGCTCTTGAAGAAAAACGGGCGAGTAGTAACGAACAAATCGCGAGCCACGTGGTAGTACACGTCACGCTCTGTGATAGTGTACCGCTTACCCTTGGGGGTCCTACCCTTGCTGTACATGCGGTTGCCCCACAGGTACACGTTAGGGCCTTCCCATAGAATCATGACAACGCCATGGTCGTTAAGCAGCTTCTTAGGTGGAGTCCAACGTCCAAGATCGTCAGACAGACCCTTACACCTCGGACTAAGCTTGCCCTGAAGGTTGTTGTTAGCCGCAGCAATATGGAACCCTCGTTCACCATCGACACCGGCATTCGCAAGTCGGGCCTTAATCCCCATGAACTGACCAACAGGCGATCGAGTGACCGTCTTGGTCTTTGCGACGTTTAGGTACTTAACGCGGCTCGGGAAGATATGATCAACGTAGTCACTTTCTTCTTCGTTAGCGATCATGTCAGCCAACGCAGCCTCACCAGGCAGAGCCTGAGATTCGAGACTAGACGCGAACTCAGCCATGTACTTCCAGCCGTGCTTAGCGGCCAGAGGACGTGCAGCGTCCTTGACGGTAGTTGCGGTGATACCGACAGTAGCAAACCGAACCAGTCCAAGATTAGTATCAAACCACCTGTTGAAACGGTTCTCGCTGAGGTCCATAGCCACGATGTAATCAGCAGCAGCCGGCGTATCGCCGTCGTACCCACCCCACATTGGCATGCGAGCTTCAACTCGAGCGGGGACGCCATCAGTACCGGTAACGGTACCAGAAGTAGCGATACTCAGATCACCATGGCCCGTACCATTACCAAGGGTGATGGTAGACTGAGAGCCGTAAGACCCGTTGACACTAATAATGATAGTGTCACCACTTACGGTGAAAGTGAACAGACTATCCGTATCAAGAGTATCAAGTTCAGCCTTGATAGCTGCTGCACCAGGTCCAACTGCACCGGAAATGGTCAGGGTGACTGCGTCACCAGAGTCAGGGGTCAGAATGATAGTCTCACTGCCACTAAACGACACAGCACTGAGATCACCGGTGGTTACAGACGGAGCCACAGCCGCAACCGCACCGAAGCTAGTCAGAACCAAGTCAGACCTGACCGTAATGGAGTTGTACGTGTTACTGACGATACGAATGCGCTGGTTATTGTTACCATCAGCCGACACAGCAACGGGATAAACAAACGCCTCCCGCTTGTATAGATCCAACGGAAGAGGATCAACACGAACCGTTAGCTGATCACCATCAACCGCAGCAGTACCGCCAGCTTCAATCGTAAAAGTAGTAAGCTGAGGATGCGCCGGTGCGAACGTAGTACCAACAGTACCGGAACCAAGTGCCTGCGAAGTGCCATCAGGCCAAGTAACAGTAACGTCAAACGTAGTGGCAGCAGTGAAATCAACTGTGTAAACATGAGGCTCAATGAACGACGTGTCTACGGCAGTAATATCGCCAAGAAAAGGGTCACCAGTATTCGTAGAGTCTGCACTCCAACGGTACCACTGGAACGTCAGAGTAGCCCCAGAAACATCAGTTGGAATCTCGCAGAAGTTAGCAGGAAGCTTGGCCTCCACAGTAGCACCAGTGTAGCTAGATGACACTTCCAGCTGATACAGTCGAAGCTCTTCTTCCTGCTCAAGAATAGTCGTAAGCCAAGGCTTATCATCGTTCGAACTAAGACCGAGATCGTCGTACGAAGACACAGTCTCCCAGTCAGACGTTTCGGTAAACTTACGCTTAGCGACAAGGCTAAACAACTCAGAAGTGGCGCTGTCCTGACCAATGACAACCGCCAATTCCTTCTGGTGAGGAACGACGATACGAAATTCACCATCAATAGAGCCGGTACCATCCGCATCCTGCACGGCCTGGCTGAACGTACCTTCAAGCGTACAGACACCGTTGGCGTCGTTAGAAGCGATGGTGTAAGGTCCGTCGCTGTCACCTTCCATGTAAATGGAAGCTCCCTTGTACCGGTCAACCAAGTAGCTACCAGCAGCGGGAGTCTCAGACGCGGTAGAGATGTCAATGGTGGTGGAGGTAAGGTCAGCGGTGATATCGTTCAGATCGCCAACGATAATATGCTTAGCACCACCCCAACGTCCGCCATTATGAGCCTTCATGGTAGCTAGTGGAGCTCGATCAGAGAACAGAGTTCCACTCTCGGACCGAGAGTAAGATCGAGCCGGAGCACGGTCCCACAGATACGACTGAGCCTGAATCTCGTTTCCGTCGGTGATACGGGTCAAAAGAACAGGAGGCTCGTACTCAGAGTACAAATCGTCAAGAGCGAGACTAGCTTCAAAGTCGTCGTCAGGACCACCACTGATCAGACGAGCAGACGACTTAGTTAGTGCCAGCGCAGCATGGGTCACCGGGCCAGAAGGGTACTGGCCAAGAAGAGCCGAGGTTCCACGAGGAGCTGTGGGAAGTCCCTGAGCACCATCACGAACGATGATAGTCGTACCGGGACCATCAGGAGTAAGAACGAGGGACATCTAGGCCTCCGCTACTGGTTTGGAGATTCGTTGACAAAATCACCATCGTCGTCAAACGAAAAGATGACTTGTCCGGTAGGCAAAGTGATGTTGAGGTTCGTATTAACATACGCACCTTCAACCAAGGATGGATTAGACACCACGTCTTCCGCGGTGACACGTTGCTTTCGAAAACTGGTCGCTTTCACAAATTCGTTGACTGGAAGAATGACCACGCCTTGGGCCATAGGAAGACTCTCGTCCGTTCCAGCTTCTACAATCTCGATTAGACCGTCAAGTTGAGCGTTGACACATCGTCCACCTGGGAAAATGACGTTGAGGCCATCAGCAAATCCGGTCTGAAGAGCCAACCGCATGGCAAAAGCATGATTAAGCTGTGTAGCGACGCCTTGAATAGTGATTCGAAGTTCATGATGGCGTTCCTCAACCTTGTAACCGCCAACTTCAATTCCCGGGGCCTTACCGACAAGTCCGCCAGAAACAACAGCATTACGCAACAGCCAAGCGGGCGTATAGTGAAGAATCCTGCTTTGGTCTACACGACGAAATGTCATAGTCGCCCGAATCTTCATCGCAATTTCTACGACTTGACCGGTTTTAGCAGGAGGACCCGATAGTGTTACCACACCGTTAGAGTACGTTGAACTCTTATGTACTCCGTCAAGAGTGACTTGCACGACATCAGTTACCTGAATTCCTTGTTCAGAATATGGTTTCCCAGGCTTCCACGATTGAGTATCGGATGAGACTGTTTCACGATGAATGATGATCGGTTCAAGGTCTCTAACAAATTCAGCCACTTCACGGACGCACTGGGCGATTGCACCTTCCCAAGCCGGAAAATCTACAAGGATTGACACACGACTAAACCGAGGGTCTGGTTGGTTTTCTGTACTAACTAGATAAACAACTACAGTCAAGTGTGGACCGGTCCACCCATCAAGCAGAGACAGAGCATACGGCGGGGTATACTCACTGTCCCACGTAGATGTGTCAGAGACAGACTTAACCTTACCATCAGCTCGATCGATATAGAATTGACCCCCGTCTTCGCGCTGAAGCCTGATACGAATTCCATCAAGACTCGGGTCTTCAAGACCGATAATCTCAGCAGCCAACCAGTTGACTACTGTTCCCGTACTCTCAACTTCAGGAAAAACAAGTGTACCAGAAGGTTCAGCGGACTTGTTGAGGTTTAGCCTGGCAATACCGAGATGCACGTATACATCGCCACTAGCAGTGGCATAGCGTGCATCAAGGGCCATGACATCAACGCTCAACGAATTGTTCCTTCTCGATAATCTTGAACTGAGTGCGCTTAGCAGGTGTGGTGTTCTTTAGCATCCAAGTCGCCTGTGGCGACATCGGTTGGCCGAAGAAGACATACATACTAAATTCTCGTAAAATAGCATCTAGCTTCTTATCACGTAGAAAATGCTGGTGTGGTCGTGGTGGAACCTCCCAGTATTGACGCCCGCTCCCTGGGTCATCAAGAATACGCAGAAGATCAGTAGTGCCTGCACGCTGTTGAGCAATCCAGAAAAGACGGGCTTTGATGTCAGGTCGTGCCTTAACATCAATCCAATACCCATTTTCTAGCATCCAAGCAATACGAGCCCAGCTCTTTCCACCACTATTTTCGAACGTAACAACTGCTGGACGATACCCTTGAGCCTGGCGTACGACAACATGGTCAGCTAGCGTAGACAGAGGTTTATGGTCATCTGTCAAGACCTTAGTCAACGGGCTCAACTTTTGGCCAACACCTCTACGAAGTCGGTTTCGATACACCTGAGCAATAGCGTACGCAACTTTGTTCTGAACCTCAGGTGGCTTGTTTCGAAGACGGTTACTGAGTGCCGCCAACTGACCGTAAAACTTCTGAATCGGGCTAATGAGATTTTGCAGAATGATGAAGTCATTCTTCGAACCAGAAACTGCCGATACACCAACACCCGCGAGCTTGGCTGCTGCCTTACTCTGGCGTGACTGAGAAGGTTTGGACACTTGGCCCATGATTCCCAGCATGTCGCTGTCGACAAATTCGGTACCCATTAACCGTCAACCATGCTTCAGACCTGTAGTGTACCCCGAGACTTTCGATGAGTCCACGGCTCATGATTCGTACTGATCCGCAGCCGACAGGGTAGGCTGTCTGTCACTCAGTGTGACGCGCCATCCGGCAAAACCACCATTTGGGTTTCGGATAGAGATCTTTTTCGGGTACGCTGGTTGGACGTCTACAACGAACAATTTTCTGCCATCAGCTAGGTCAAATAGATCGTTAGAACTTGGTGACCAATCAACTGGAGCAGCTGCCGGTACATCTCGTTTACGTAGCATCACAGTCGCGGCGTATGAGATACTTCGACCAGGACGACCGTCGTCAAACAAGAGTCCACCAGTATGAGTCACTTGTCCTTTCATCCGAAAGGACGCTGCACGGTGTGTTTGAGACATAATTGATACGTCACCAAACACGTCCGTAGTAGGTTCTTCCAGCGGTCGGATCGTGATCATCTGCGGTCGTCGTGTTCTATCCCGCATCACCGCACTTCCTTACCCACGAGCCAGCAGACACTCTGTATTTATTGATGATGCGATCAACTGTTACGTCACCGGTAATACCTCGGCCAATTGCTGATTCTGAGTACATAACGCCCATGTCTCGTGAAGATTCACGGGCAATACGGTTCAAGGTAGCTTGGTCACGTGCCTCGTCTGCATCTACACCAAACGACAAACTATGCCATCTGATGAGACCAACGACCGCTTGACGAATGTCTGTAGGAAGCTTTCGATCGTGGTCAACCAGACCAAATGTTCCAGTGATTTTTACATCGTACGCACTGTTCCACCAGCTACCGTGCACTCGCTCAATGTACGGTTGCTTAATATGCCTTCCGCGTACACGCCAAATGAGATCACCGTTATCGATGTTATCAACAACCGTTTGATCGCCGTACGGCTCGTAATAACTTACGCTTGGTACTGAACCTCCATCACTAGGTAGAAGGAGAGAAACTGGCAAATCTAGACGAGAACCTTGGCCCTTTAGACCGTACCAGGTGCCTACCCATGCTGGAGCCCAAATGTTAGTTTCGCCGATGAACGTATCGATAGCCATTCTACGAAGTTCACGCAGATTTTCATTCCCAATAGCATTAACATCCCATCCAGTCCAACGACGAATATACGATAGGGTTAGCCACTGGTTAGACTCAAGAAGTGTAGTAGGCTCCCAGCCGTTATAGTGTGCCAGTGCGACTGAAGCTGGAGATTCATATACCGTAAAAGCATCAGTACGAATCGACCCAGGAGTAGGGGCGATAACTACCTGGTATGTGCCGCCTTCAGAGAAGGTTACATCTTCGTAGTACCAACTATCGGTGTATCCTGGAACCTGAATCATAGCTTCAGGCCAAGAAATATCGTCTCCATTATCATCAGCACCGGCACCTGACCCGGCCGAATCGGTAATGGTGAGCTGTACAGATGTTGGAGATGTCGACGCCACTAGTCCAATAGTCGTTGCTACATCTACTTGAGCGTCATCGGCAACGTCATTGGCATGAACTCTAACCAACAGAACGTCTTCAACAGTACCATCGATGCTGATACGAACCCAATACGGTCCAGAGCTATCCAACCTAACTTCAACGGAATAGACACCAGTTCCGCCCTCAGTCATAGACAAAGGGAATACCAAATCGTCGCCGCTACTGTCTACACCAGTATCTACACCATCAATACCGTAAATGGTTTCAATCTGTACCGTAGAACCAGTACGAGCGGGACTAGTCGCATACGTAAGGTCGAATGCTTCTTGCCTAGTAGCAACTACATCAGCCTGCACGGAATCCACTCCCTGTCGGATCAACCCGCAGCTCACGAATCCAAGTCACCTTGAAGTCGGTGCTAAACACCGGCCCATCACCGGTGATTACAGGTTCTCCTACCATAATGAGTGTACCAGTACTATTGGTAAACGATAGATAATCGCTAATTGGAATATCAATGTACCCAGTGTACACCCCCGTAGGGATGACGCGCTCAAGTATATCGCCGTCTACAATATCGATCTTGCCAGAAATAGCATGAACCAGAATGGAGGTTCCGTCCGGTAGTTCAAGAATCTCATGGATGAGACCTTCACCAGCATCCTTATCTACCGCACGCACAAATTGGCCTACAGAAAACACACCGGAGTCATCAACTGTGATGTCATAGACATCTTCTGAATTAGGGCCTCCACCAGCCGAAAATGCTGGTGTACTACTAACAGCAGCAGCAGTAGTAGCAACAGGGGCTCCAGACTCGACAAACTCGCTAACTGCCACGGCATCAGCGATGAGATCATCAGTAGTGCCGGAAACAGTTAGTAGAGCGTGTGCCAAGTCGAACGCGCCAGCATGCCCGTACTGGGGAGGCGAAGTGACAAGTGTTAGTGGAATCCGACGAGTTTCACTCACCATGACCGCTTCAGTTTGAGAAACTACGTCAACATCTACGTCAAATGCCAACACAGCACCAGCTCGCACCTCAGGTATCACCTCGATACGAACGTGCTCCTCCAAAGGAGTCGTCGCTTCAGAAACTACGGCTTCATACCCTTCTGCGCCGAGTAGGGCGTCAAAAAAGTCTGAGTCGGCACTTACTTCGTTAAGGTACAAACCTGGTTGGTCTGTGGCATCAACTTCTGCCAACGTGAAAGTTGTAGCAGAAGCTTGCCAAGCTGACCCACTCCAGTATTGTCCGTCAGAAACGCGCTTCAAAAGCGCGACAGGGGACAGACCAGTTTGGCCTGCCCCCGACGAGATGACCTGCATGTAAACGCGGATCTTATCCCGCTGCTGAACTTCGTGACGCATACCGGCCTCCTACCGGCCGGAGATGATCACTCGTAGCGGCCAAGATGGACGCGCACGATTCCAGAACCAGCAGTGAACGCCGTATCAACAGCGTCAACCTCAATGTCAAACCCATCACCAGGGGCCCAACTGTCGTTAGCACTAGGAGTACTACCGTCAACAGTAGACGGAACAGCCGTGTTGGCCAGCGTCAGATTCAGATCGGAATCGGTCACCGCGGTACCATCAATCTGCGCCTTGAGGGTGATGTCTGCACCGGAGTTAGCGCCGTCAACAGTACCAATGTACTCAAGACCCTGAATGGTTCCACCGAACGGCCACTTAGGCAGATCAGCACCATCAACTGCAAGGTTACCAGGGGTAACACCGGACAGAGTGGTCAGATCAACCGGAAAGTCCATGAAACCGCCGTAAACCTCGTTGAGAGTCGAGACATCAGCAGTCGTCTTAACACCCAACATGGTCTTATCAGCTTCATCGACGAACCAACCTCGGCGATCACCGTCAACAGCAACTTCCATCACGGTGTCAGCACTGCGGTAGAAGCGCGCATCACCAAGAATCACCACGTTGGCGTCAGCATCTCCCTTACCGAGAGCTGCAAGAATCTCGGCAAAGGTGAGCTTCGCGACAGAAGCGAATGCAGCAATCGTACCGGCAACAGCAATCACAGAAATTGCTCCGGCATTACGATGCTGAACTGCACACAAGGTGTACCACTGTGCCTGGCCAGCAGTCATATGAGCTTCACCAGAAGTACTGATCAGCGTCAGTTCAGTCTGCTGAAACTCCTTGACGTATCCGAACATACGGACAGCGCCCTTCTTGTATGCGATAGTGAGAACCGAGTCGGTATCACCAGTCAGCTGAGAGGAAAGGGTCTCAACAGCCGGGATAACCTCCAGGCCGCGAACCTCAAGCGGGGGCATGGACAGGCTGCTTTCGCCACCCGCAACCATCGACGCGTTGTAAACATCGAGACTCATTTTGTCGTCTCCGTAGAGTGAGTGAAGTTTTCTCGGTTTCGTCTAATCTCTTCGATCGCCCTAGCTTGATGCGGGAGGAGGACCTCTGAGGTGGGTTCCGCCTCTGACTCAGGCTCAGGCTTCTTGAGTTCAGTCTTTTCTGTCTCTTTCCATCTACCCGAGTCAGCTCGCAGCTTTTCAACCGCTTTAGCATGTTTTGGGTATTTGTTTGGTTCCAGAACCACCGTATAACCCCGTTTCACTCTACGACAAGAATGAAACGGATGTTGAGCTTTGGCAGTTATGACAGTGAACTCAAGAACGATTAACCTCAGACGGTGACGGGGAGAATGTCGAACTGCGGGGAGATGAGGTCGTCAACAAGGCTAGTCGCCTCGTAATCAATAACGACGTAGTCAATATCAGCGTGGATGATAACCTCGATGGTCTCATCGTGCGGGTAGAACACCGTGTAGATGCGCATTCCGTGCTGAGCGACCAGAGCAAGGTACTGCCAGGGCCCAAGGAAGAGAGACTGACAATCAGCCCAACGGATGTAGTAGTCACTAGCGGTCGTGCTAGCCGTGTTCTGACCAAGCAGAGAGGTAGTATCCACCGTGTTGTTTGGCGCAGAGTAATCGACTTCAACGATCTCTTCAACGCCAGTATCGGCGCAACCAATGACCATGTAACGCTGACCGTCGTCACCAGTGCTGGAGCGGTCAGTACCGCTATCAGCAAGCGAGTTGACGTTAATCGTCAGAGTGCCATCACCATTGTCCGTGATAGACGTAGGAGCGATACCGTCGTAACCCTCATCAGAGCTCCACATCTGGTCATCAAGCTGCGGCATGATGACACCAAACTTACCGAGTGGATTCGCCTGGGTACCAACAGCGTTAAGCAGGTTGCTACCGAGGTTGTTAACGATACTCGGATGAGCGTTACTGGGGTTAGAACCAGTAGCAGAGAGCTCAGTCAGCCACCGGCTGGACAGAGTGTCGGTAAGACCCCACGCAAGACCAGGATGGTTACGGTATGCCTTATCAATCTGATGCAGCATACCAGCCCACAGACCATTGTGGTACCCAAAACCGTTCGCCTGACCCTGATAGTTCGGGCTGTTATCCCGCATCTTCTGATACCAACCGTCACAAGTAGAACGCTGAGCGTTCTCATCAGTATCAGAAGGAAGACCAGAGTTGCCGTTCACACCAATATCAGCGAGGACATTAGCAATCCCCGCAGACACACCACGCTGAACGAGTGCGTTGACGTTCTGACCAGCCTTGGCTGCTGCACGAATAGACGGCAAACGAAGTCCAAAAGCACCGGAAAGAGTGTTCGTACTGAACTGAGTCTGCGACACATCGGGCTTGTGCAGAGGAATATTCGGACGCGGGCCTTCCTTCGCAGTAGGCTTCATCCGAAAGCCACGATCATCCCACAGGTCAATAAAGCCCTGAGAAGCGTCGACCGGCCGGAAAGTCGTGTACCGAAGCCACTGACTCTCACTACGAATCTTGCTGAAAAGTCCGAGCTGTGCCTGAGGGTTCAAAGCCGAGCCAGCAGGCTCGTCGTCGACACCCAGATAGCCTGTACCGCGGAAAGTAGCTACAGGAGCTTCCCCGGGATTCTGGCTACCTTGTGGGGTCACAGGGCTCGCGTTGTTCTCGGTGCGAACCGGCATGCCGCCACCGATGAGGTTCTGAACGGCCGCAAGGGCCTGGTTCTTGATGGCGTCGCCCATCGTGAGTCTCCTGGATCGAAGAGGAAGGAATCGTGGTTAAAGTATCAGCCCTGACCGGGGTACACAACCTTGAAAGGATCAGATTCCGACTTCTCAGTCGGAGCGGGGCGAAGGCCACCGAGACCAAACGCACCAGGCGCGGAATCAGTACCGCCATCATCAGGCGTCATGCCTTCAAGCAGAGCCTTGAGGGAAGCCTCAACAGCCTCGCCGATATCCTCAGCCATAGCCGTCTTGAGTGCTTCAGCGAGCTCACCCTTAGGGTTAGCCTTAATCTCGGCTGCGCAGTGAGCGACAATACCGGAGCGCATAGTAGAAGCGACCTGGACGTTATCACGCTCTGCCATCGAGCCAACGTCGATACCAGCGACAGCACCAGCAATGACACGACCAATGGCTTCGCCACCCTGGAAGCCGATAAGCTCGTTGATGATAGCCGAAGGATCGTGCTGCTCAACTCCAGTATCGCCCCAAGAGAACTTCTTGGTCGTTTCAGGAGCCATCTTAGCAGCCTGCTCGAAAGCGGTCTTGATCGCGTGGACCAGACCGACGGGGTTCTCTTCAGCGAGAGCCTGAAGGTCCTTAATGCTGATGTTCATGGCGGAATTCTCCGTAGAAGTCGGTTGATTTTCGTCGTCCCCGTCGAGGAGAGCAGAAATGGCGTCTAGCGCCGCCTTCAGCTTAGCCTTATCACCCTTACTGTGACGGGCTCCAGCGTTCTTAGTCTCTTCAGGAGCAGTCTGCTTAACGCCGACAACACCATCAGGAAGGGCTGCTGCCCACTTAGAGAAAAGACTGCCCATATCACCGAATAGTGACAGAATGGACTCGGTAGCAGAAGACGGAGTGGATGCGTCGCGAATGACGGAAAGAACTTCGTCAGTAATAGACGCGTTGTACTGCTCAACGGCAGACATGAATTGACGACGATCAAGCTCAGCCTGAAGCGTCGAATTTTCCTGAGGTGCAGGGGGCTTAAGACCGACAGTCTTGTAAGTCTTAGCGATAGCCTTAACAGCTGGACCAGCCGCAAAAGCGAATGCTGCGACTCGGGCTCCAGCCTGACTTGCAATTGCGCGAATTTGAGCAGAACGTTCAGCAGCAGTCAAAGGCTTGCTGAGAATATCTGCAGCGACTGTGGAAAACGCGTCGAGAGTCTCGCTAAGGAACCCTTGAACACGTTCCATATTGAAACCGTCCATGCGAAGTACTTCTGCAGGAAATTCTCGTAGAGTACTCTTAGAGGTTTCTGTCATCTCTGCGCTTTTCCAAGACTCAGCGGGGCGGTTATTAGCACCCCAATTCACCACTGATAGATGCCTAGGAATAGGCTCAGTGAGAATCATGACATCAGCCATCCCATCAGGACCGATTTCGAGCTTGCGCCTAGTAGTCATGTAATCTCCATCCCGTCTTCGAGAAGTCCAGGAATGGGATCAGGGTCGCCGCCTGCAGCTCCAGCAATTCCGCCAGAGATAGATTCGATATAGGCTTCTAGCGCCGAAACACGCTGTTCCGGGGTGGAAAGTCCCTGTTCTGCAAGCATCTTGTCAACTACAGAAGAGTCAATCAAGGTGGTCTGCTGACCTTGTGGGCCATCAGGAAGTCGAATAGCGTTCCTGGTCAAAGAAGGAGACGTACAGAGAGCCATTCCGATGTGAGCCCAAGGTCCAGATGCCGCACTGGCTTCAAGGCCACCGTTCTTTATGGTGATAGCAACGGGAAGTCCGCACGATCGCTGTGCAATAAACATCCCGTCACCAACTTGCTTAACCCCGGTAATACCAGGATATCCATCTTGCGCAAGCTCTTCCGCCCACTTCTTAACCGTAGTGGGCGGGACGAATGGCTCCTGATTTGGAGCGAACGCCTTAGCTTCTGCGGCAGGAAGCCTTACAACCTTGTTAAAGGTCAATGCGTCTAGAGAAACACTGTTGAGTGTTCCATTACGCATTCCGTCCATGGCTTCCTGACTTTGAGAGATGTTAAACCGAACTGCATGGGAGTTGATAGGCCATGATGCAGCCTTAACATCTTCGGAGTTAAAGAAGGACTCGATAACATGGATAGGTCGACCGACTCCATCATGATTGATGTCGATAGAACGACTGTACCCAAGCCAACGATGAGCGAACTTTTCGACGTCTTCAGGAAGCATTCCTGCACCATGAAGGTCCAGGTCATCGACCTTGATGGAAGTCGGATCAAGCGCTGCGTAGTTGACAAACCACACAAGACCCTCACGAAGATCAGACCTAAGTAGGTCTGCCTTCATGGCGATCTGAATGGCAATCTGAGTGGCAGCTTCAGTACTCAAGACCAGCGCTCCGACTTCGTACCTAGACAGTTTACCTCTTGATGATGGTTGCGTCCATACCGAAAGGGTACTGCGAAGTTCGCTACAGTTCGAACTTCATGGCACGTAGATGCCTCTAGCATCTTCGTTCTCCCAGTCCCTGAGGGTATCGGCACCGTCATGAGTCATGATCAACTTGTGATTGATACGATCTGCCTTCTTAGATGGGGCTTTTTCTGCTAGACCCAAATCTAGCATAAGAGTCTTGACTCTGTTGAACACCGCTCTAGTCTTATTCGTAGAGCTGAGTGGGCGTTCAATGCCTCCAATCATCCCTTCAAATGGGTCAACCATGCCGCGAAAGGCCATGTGCCTAAAAAAATCGTTGGTATCGATATGTGCCATTCCATTATGGCGGCGCAACCATCTAAGAACCTCGATAATTCTAACATGATCACGCTTAAACCTACTCAATCGAACTTTTGGATTCTCAGGAGGCTTAGGCTTTTCAATAGCACGGTACACCATCAGACTAGAACCATTCCTCGCCCAAGCATACGGTTGTTACGCCGCTGATTACGCTTCCGACGACGACTCTCGCCAGAATCAGAGCCGTACTGAATAGCGTCACCACGAGGTTTACGCCCGTTCTTGTCGTCATCATCAAAGTCTTGGTTGGGTTCCCAAGAAAGATCACCAATAGCTCCGTCTAGTTGAACAGCACCAAAGCCGTTAGCAGTAAACATAATGAACATCTTAAGTCCCGTTTAAATAGTCACGGAGTCAGGATCATTTCCGGTACGTGCCATAGCGGCCTTCACCAATGCTACCACGTCGTCATCATCGAGGGCGCTGTCGTGCCAGGTGACCCGATGGACGCCACTGAACGCGTTCCAGCTGCCCGGGCTGGAGCCGTACCGGCCACCGAGCGACACGCCCGTGACGGCGATCGCCGCGGCGAAGCTGTCGGCCGCGACCACCTGCGTAGAGCGCACGACCCCGGCACCCGTGTCCTGGTCGTACCAGGCGTCGATCAGGACGTTACCACCAACGGTCCGACGCACGACGAGCACTGCATGGGCCTGTGCGCCGTTGCCCGACGTCCGAGACCCGTGCACGATGGGAGAGCCAACGACTGCGCCGGTGTGGTCCAGCACCGACATCGTGGTCGAGCTGGCCTGGCCGATTTCCAGACCCCACGTGGCGATTGCGGCGACGTTCCAGGAAAAATACTTCCGTCCTGTCGAGCTGTACGACGAGATCGGAATGGAACAGATGAGGGTGAAATCCTCCACCGTCGTGGTGATCGCCCGCTCCAGGTAGGTGCCACCACCGGTCCCTGGCAGGAAGACGCTGCGACCGATCATGTCGACGGTTCGCTGACCCACGGTGGATGCGTGTGTTAGGTCCCAGCGATTCGGTCCGAAGTCGCGGCACCCCGTCAGCGTCGTTCCCGAGTAGGTCGCGCCTCGGTAGGCATCGAAGTCGGCGACGAGCCCCGCCACCTCGGACGGCTGCGTGTACGTCGGCCCGGCCTCCTCGGGCACCACGACGAGGGGCAGATCCCCAGCGCCGGACAGCTCGGGTAGGATCTCATCGGCCGCGCGGGAGTAGAGGCCGCGGATCTCGCCGTCGACCCACGCGATGGGGGCCAGCAGCGTCAACTCGTCAGCATCCTGGGACGCGTTGACCAGTAGTTCTAGCGCTTCCATCTGTGCGAAGGTGAGCGCCGATCCATCGACTCCCCCCAAGACCTGGACGGTGCCGTTGACGAAGTCCCCGCCTCCACGACCTCGGCCGATTCGGTACTCGCCAGCAAGCGAGGTGACGCCGCCACCCCATGTCGCGGACGCTCGGTCGATCTCGTTTCCATCGTCCTGCCAGGCGATCAGCTGCGTCGTCGCCGTGGCTTCACTGTCCTGCGTGCCCGCAACAACGACGGTCTCGCCAGCGGCAAACGCAGAGCCACTCGTGATCGTAGCCGTTGCCCGCACCGTGGAGTTGTCGAACAGGCGCGCATTCAACTCGTTGGCGCTGACGAACTGAATCCCCCACCGATGGTCGGACGCGTCGATGCCGAAAAATGGGTTCTCTCCTGTCGAAGACCCAGGGCCGAGAGCTGCTCGACCGATGAAGGTATGGGCGTCGCCGGCCAGCGTCACGCCAACATTGTTGGTGAAATCCATCTGGTCGAAGCCTTGCCGCCGCTGGCTCGCAGGCTCACCATAGATGGCGAAGGTGCCGTCACCCTTCCCGACGCCGCCCACGTACGCCTGGCCTTCACCCACCTCGTCGCCGACCTCGTATCCGGCATCGACCGCCGCATACTCGCCGGTGTAGGGGTCGAGCACAATGTCGTCGGCGCCCACCGTGAGCGTGGGCCAGGATCCGTAGCGGTCGCCCGCGCTCTGGCCGCCTTGATCGGCGACAGCGTACGTAACAGCAGCTCCGCCACTGCCGCTACTGGAAAGTGCCGCAATAACGGCGTACAGACCTAGGTTGACGCCTCCACCCAGTCTAGCGAGTGTGTTCCAGACGTTGGAACCTCTACGCATCAGAGCACCGTGGTGAGAATGTCAAAATCAGAAGAGCCATACACCACTAGGTTAGCGTCAGACGTGATGGGCCAAACTGCCTTCCATTCGGAATCGGGCCTTAGAGGCACAGCAAGAAGAGCAGAAGAGTCGTCTGCTGCATCTTCGGCGCCCATGAGGACGTAAACCACGTTGGCAACGTCCTCACTGGCAACAGGCCAATGGAACAAAATGACCTTGTCCTCAAAATCAGCACCCTTCATCGGAATCAACTGCTTACCAGCAGTGTTCAATGGCAACGTGATTTTAGTGGTAGTGCCATCAACAGCAATCGGGGTCGCGGCCAAGACTGACTCCTACTCGATAAATGGAGTGTACAGGGCATCATGGTCGACGTCCAGACCACGTGTATCGTCCCCAATCGAATCAGTGTCTCGACTCATCACGTGACCACGCACATTTTTTGTAACGGCATTACCAATTGCGTGATGGTATCCACAAATGTGAACGAGTTCATGTCGCATGCTCTTAAGGTTCTGAGTACTACGCGTACAACCACCCTTAAGCTCACCAACGGTAACTTCTTTACCGTCTTCGTCAATCCACTTCTGTGATCCAGCAACTCGTGGTGTAAAGCCTCTATTTTCGTCTGTAGGGCTCTCAACCCACTCTACAAAGTGGTAAGGAACATCATGCTTGCCCGCGGGCTGACAACCGCAGGCACCTTCAGCGTAAAGCCACTCAATCTCGCACTGAGGAACAGTATCTTCACGAATAGATTCCAAAATCATCATCTGGTCTAGCATAGAACCACATAGACGAACTGGAATGGCGTCTTTCGAGTACCTAACCTTAGGTACAACAGGTTCTACAAGAAAAACACCGTAGAAAATGGAACCAACAACAACTGTGGTAACTGCACCAAAAACCACCAAACCGAGCTTCTTTTGGTCGATGAAATTGATGAAAAAATTCACCACTGGTACACCGACCACGATCAGAAAGAAGACCAGTAGAAAGTACGTAAGCATGTTTATCTCCACCAGGAATGCGGAACACTCATTCGAAAAGCGAAAATGGTATTCTTATACCACGGCTGTGATCTAGTTGTTCTACCCGTATTATTATCAATGCCCTCGTACGAGTCCCACCAAACACACTCTCCGGGTCGAAGTGCGTAACCACCGGACTGAAAAATGCCGATTACTCTTGTATGAGCAATAATCGTGGCGTTTGTTGCACGAACAGCTGCGATAGCGAATCGCTCACCACTGGACCGCGAAAAAACTTCGCAGCAGCGGAACCAAATAAACGGGTTAGCTACCCGTCGAAATCTAGCCGCTTCTGCTAGCCCATACAACATCTCTGACGAAACAGAGAAACCGTTAATGAGTGGGGACCCGGCGACACCATGTCCCCAAAACTGGATTTCTCGTACTGGCGCTCTACACTTAGCGGCTTCAGTGATAGCTTCATCCCAAGAAGCTACGCCTGCCTTGTGGTCCCACGAAGACAGGAAAGACCCAAGCCACCAAATCCACGACATAAAGCCCTGAGTATTATCGTAGAGCAGAATACGCATTACTGCCTCCTAAGAGGCGAGTCTAATCAGTTCTTTGGCGACTTCCACATCAACGTTTTCGAAGTCCTGCGACGCGAGATTGACAAACCACTGCCGGTGGTTAACAGCTACCCGCTTAAAGGCAGCAAACCCCATTTGTGATCTATCAAACATGTCAGGATTGCTGTCCGCGTACTGAATCGCTTCAGAGATAAACTGATCATTTGGAATCCACGACCAACTTTCAGGCCTTTCCGGCATCCAATCTGGTCGAAAACCAGGCTCAGTCCATTCCATAATGGGCCTAGAGCCTTTACTGAGGCGATGTCCAGCCGCTAGACGGATAAGTGCCTCAGCCTTCGCCACGATCATCCAAGCCTCTTCTTTGCGTCCGTAGTACCTCTTGTACACGGGCACGCACTCCTGAGGGTGCTGTGGAACAAGTTCTACGCGCGGCCAAACCTTCATCGGGAAGGGGGTTAGGCCCTCGAATGGGAACCTATCCTTCTCTGGGTTGAGCTGCTTAGCCCAAAGTAGCCCGATAAACGCCTTATGGCCCTTTTTCTTTCTCTTTTGAAATTCGTCAAAGTAAGCCATGCCGTGCTCAACCATCCAGTCCCAATTTTCACGAGACTTACCAACCCACACGGTACACTTGTCGCCTGGCGACATCTTTCCGTAAACTGGATCATCGTATCCAAGGGCTAGAGCCGCAGTATTGAGCATCTGAGCTGTTTCGAGCATCATTTTGCTAGTATGGACGTCACAACATGCCCTAGCGGCCTTTTCAGGGTCCAAACTAGTAGGATAGATATTCACGCGCCCTCCAGATGAATGTTAGCACAGCCCTTAATGGTCATATCACAGGCCATTGGTGCTAGCCAAACCACGTGGAGTGCCAAATCATTCATTTGACCCATCAGAGGAATTGAAACAGCCTCAGTAGGCTCACTAGTACCAGTATGCATCAGCGCCGCTCCAAACTCAATCGGGGAGATTACTGCCCTGAAACAGTGAAGCCTGTAATTATTGCCGAAAACAGTGGCAAACTGATGCCATCTCTGGACTGCTACATAGAGCCCAGTCTCCTCCTCATACTCACGGATCATCCCTTCAACAGGCATCTCGTTCGGTTCAACATGACCACCAGGGGCATTGAGCATCCCTCTAACGGAGGCAGGAACTTCACTAGATGCTCGCTTCCGCACCATGATGGTTTGAATATCGTCTTGAAAAGGGCCGATACCAAATCCCAAGGTGTACGCCTGCTTACTTCCCACGGTCAAACCTCATCTTCGGAGTGATACACAGCTGCCTTCGAAGCTCGTCCTCTAGATTTACTTCGTGCACACCCCACTTCGACAACCGGAACACTTCTTTCTGCCTAGATTCAGCGTACTCAAGCTCGCTAGCCGTAGACTTCCCTGTATACACGTCTGGCAACGGGTCCATCACCAGAACGCAGTGGCTAATGTCAATTTTCCTCTTGTGTACATCATCCAGCCTGTCAGCCATGAATTCGTTAGCATCTTTGTCATGCAAAACACACGAAATGGACAGTACGATACTACCAACCTTCGTCAGCTCAGCATTCCACTTAATGAAGTCGGCCAAATACCGGGTACTCCCGACTAGACATACGCGCGAAGTAGGTGCGATCGACTTGATGAATTCCTGTCGTGAAATTTCCGTAGACATGCGTCATGTTCTCCCATTTAATCTGCTGTACTTGGATGCGTCTTTCAGGTTTGATTGGTAGTTGGTCCTCAGACCGGCCCGGAATGAAGGTCCATCCATCACCGAGCATAGAACCAGGCTCGAAGAATTGACCTAGCGAACTTTCCCACCCGTTGCACGCGATATTACAACGTAGAGCCATCCAGCAGCCACTCTCATGGAACGCCCAGAGAGTGGCTGCTGCAATATCAAATCCTGGTACCTTAACCATCAGACTTAGGTTCCACAAGGTCAGCAGTGCCCTTCTCAAGTGCATCCTGGATGGAAACCATGACAAAATGGTCCACTTTTTGCATGAACGTACTAGCAGCAGAACCAACGGCGCACTGATAGTCCGCAGTAAAGTTGAGAATGACAGAAGACGCGACAATCGGCAGGACGACCATCAGTTCTTCGTTCTTAGCGCCTTCTTCTTCCAGCAGTTCCATGACCTTAGTAGCAAGATACTGAACTCGTTCAGGGTCGAGCTGAATTTCAGTGGTCTTGGTTTCTTCTTCAGAACTCATTGAATTTTCTCCTGACGCGAATGAACAGCCTCAACAACTTCATACCGCTCGAACTTATCCGCCACCTTTAGTACGTGATCAAGATTTTCGTCGAAGTGCCCCTCACTAATTTGCTGAACTAGCATCTGCTGAGTAAAATTCTGTATTTCAACCTCTAGTATGACTTCAGGAGTCACTGTAAACGACTCAGGAATCTTCTTTGGTGGAGGAACTTCTTCACCATCTGTAAGAGGGAAGTCGGAAAACTCGTAGTGGACTAATGTTAAACCATCTTCGTGCCTCTCTAGGGCAACCCCGCATCCATGACCTTCGCAAAGACCAAGTCTAACAAATTCGTCCACCTTTAGCTTCGATCCCCACTTTTCAAGAGCCCAAGAAAAATCGCCTAACGGGTGATACCCACCGAGACCACCAGGGTCGAAGTCATGACAAAAGTCAGCCATTACGACGCCTCCAACAGCTTCGCCAGGAGAGATGCAGCATCCTGCCCTTCCATCATCTTGCTAAGCACATCCTCGGCACTCATACCAAGAGCCTGCGCGATAATTGGTGCCACAGCCGTCGTCTTGTTCTTACCAGACACGGTAATAGACGCATGATCCGGGACTCCTTCCGGAAGTCCTGCAAAGTTGTACAGAACCAGTCGCGTCCCTTGAGCCAGACACGCACCGAGAACCATAAACTCCTGTGTATCCCAGGAAGGCCCCCTCACGACAATGCAGTGAGAGCGCCCCGCCTTACCGAGAACCTCAGGAAGGTCGTCCATCTCGATGTTGTCGAGGTCATCCATCTCGACGTTAAACTCCATCTTCTCCAAGGTTTCCTGGAGCTCTTCGTTGTCACCGATAATGAGAACAGTCTTAGGACCTCCGCGGCCACGACGACCACGTCGCGAACTACCACCCTTCGGGCGACCAGGCCCACGCTTAGGCCGAGCCAAACCAAGCTGCGGGTCCAACTCAGGGTGACGCTTCTTGAACCACTCGATTCGCTCCTCGTCAGTAGAGGACTGACTAGGAACCTTGACCTGGCCACGCCAGTCAACGACGTGCACCTTGGTCGTGTCGACCGTAATGCCGTTACCAGCTTCCTGAAGCTCGATGCCAGTCTTCACCGTCAGACCAAGGAACCTAGCGTTGTGCGTACAGAGTCCCTTGCCGACTTCTGCGTAGCCCTTGCTACCGTGACTGAACTGGTAGTCGTACGGGAAACCCATAACAGCTGCGGATTCACGGATCGTAAGGAAACGGTTCTTCTCAGGATGAATAACTGTGTGACCACCGATGATGACTGGACTAGTACGGTCTCGACGACCGCGCAACTGTGTCACACCGGCACGACTCTGACCATTCCACGGCTGTCCACGGGGCCGATAATGCTTCTCCATGAGTTCGTCTTTGACGTCCCGGAGGTAGCCACCGGGCGGGCAAAACGGGATAATGTCCAGGAGTGCCCCTCCAGAGATGCGTTCACCTTCATGATTCGGCACTGGGCCGTTCTCTGCGATGTATTGCTCGAGCTTATCAAGGCATTCTCCTAGCGTTTTCCACCCCTTATGCTCATCTCCATCCTCCTTGTAGGTACCAGCCCAGTCCAGACCTACCTTGGAGGCCACAAAGTGGAACCGAGGACGATTCTGGTACCCACCGTGGTGAGCAGCGGAGGTCAGGAAGTAGTGAACCTCATAGCCGTTGGCCTGAGCCTCCTCAGCCATCTTGTCGAGGAAGTCACGGCCACCATCCTTGGTATCCTCGAAGATGCCAGGCACGAGCTCCCACATCCACACTTCCGGCTGAATCTTCATACATAGCTGGTAGGTGACGTAACGACTGTAACACATGTTGTCGTTATCATCCATGCCACCACGAGCACCATTCTTGGCGAAAGCAGCACATGGGGGATTGCAGAACATCACCCGAGGGATGGCGTCGTTATCCTTCAGGTACGTAATAGCACTCTGCCAGGTCGTGGGGTCAGTAGGAAACGCACTATTCGGCTCGTACCCCTTCTCCAGCGGAGCCACTAGAACAGGCCACTTCGCTGCCGAAGTCTCTGCACCTAGCTCAAGGTCAGTGAGCTCAAAATGCCCGCACACCTTCAACCCAGCTTCTTCCAAGCCGAAGCTAAACCCACCAGCGAACACGCAGGCTCCAAGGGCTGTGATTTCACCGGCCTTATTGCCGGTACGGATGTTATCCGCGATCATCTCCAGCTGGTCGCTGGGCTTCAAGTTACGACTGTTCATCGGAGTGACTCCTCTTCATTTCACGAATTGCGTCAAGCGTCAAAGTGTTACGTACAATGGGACGTCTTACAAGACAAACCCATTTGATGAATTGCTCATGTTTATCTGGGTCAAGCACACTGGCTGACACAAGTGACCATCCTGACTCGTTTTCCATTTCCTGGATGCCTTCGGCAGTGAGGATACGTGTCTCGTATTCAAATTGTATTGTAACTGACTGCACTACTCCTCCTACTGGTAAAATCTCATGTTGTGTACGTCATCAAGGCGTACGAAAAAGCGACCCTTCAACTTGGTGTTCTTCAGACCTGGATTCACCTGAAACGTCACACTGTTAAAGTCTGCTTGGGCTCCTGCACGAATGTACACCCGCTTAACCACAAGCAACGTACCACCCGGGATGGTGACTTTTTGCTGTTCCCACAGCGCAGAGCCAGTTAGATGCAGTCCAAACGCTTGGTTACGCTTTTCCTTGATAAGCTCGAAGTGCCACGGCCGCTCTAGCCAAACTGCTTCGCCTACAGTGAGAAACCGCGGCATCATTACTGTGAACGGATCCTCAAGACTTCTGGTGCGAGACATTACTCCTCTCCTTTTTGATTTCCTCTATTGGTGGATGGAGGTTCCTTCGCCGTGCGGCGTCGGGGATTTTTTCAGTTACGCTGTAATCTCCACAAGGATAGACTGCAATTCAGTAATCAACTGGTGTGCGCCGACAGCGGTTAGCCGCCACATTAC